>Ga0099825_1006238_pt1 | contig 14996 bp, 7 predicted proteins | sample SiratroredBW_FD_76838 | JGI IMG/M metagenome (GOLD analysis project Ga0099825, IMG submission 76838) | Root nodule microbial communities of legume samples collected from California, USA - Siratro red BW | ecosystem: Host-associated > Plants > Roots > Nodule | place: USA: California | collected... | reverse complement strand
ATGGTCCTTCGTTTGTTGCTTCCTTTGTGTTTGATATTTCAATTGCGTATGATGATCTTGCTACATTTGAGAGCTTTTGTTGTGTTTGTTGCTTTTATGTGTAGATTTTCAAAGTCGTCATCTAAATTTGACAATCTCCTACACCATGCATCAAGGGAGACTTGGTATTTGTTCAAATTTCTGAGGAGGTTTATCAAGCAGAATAGGATGATTGTAAGAATCATCTCTATGGCTGGGTTTCGCTTGACAAATGTGACAAGACTCTCACACACTTGGATCTTTGTAAGAAACTTGGAACTATTTAGAGCTCTTTGTTTGCATGAAAGGTCATGCCTTTGAGCAAAGGGTTTTATGAGTTTGAGTTCTCCTATCTTAAAGACATGTGTCATGTGTTGGTTGTGAGTTCATGAAATTTATCTCCAGTTCTTCTATGTACTTTTTCTTGGACCAATGAATTTGTTCTAACATCCATGAAACTGACCAAGACTCAACGTTGGATTTGCATTCATGGCATACAAATGGAGTACTAGCAACTGAAGACTATACTTTTTATTGCGAGAGGAATTAATACTTCTCTTGCGTTAGATGATTGTACTATAAGTAAAATCCATGACTTCCATGTTTGTGTTCTTGTTGATGTGGATATCCTTTCTTCTCTATCGCAACAGTGTTTGGGGGAGCGTTCAAATTTTGCCTTTGTTACTGATGTTGAGTATGAGCGTCTTCCAACTTTTTAATTTCATTATAAAATGATTGGTCATATGTTATTTGATTGCAAGCGATATCCTCAAGGCGATATGTCTAATTAACCATTGAAGCATAAACAACGTTATTCGCCTAAGTCCACCTTGGACACCTGAGAGGAAAATGTGAATCTACATAATGAGACGGTTAATGGTGTTAATGACCTGAAACCATCTTCTCCAGGAGGTGTTGTGGTTGCTCTTATTTATTCTTATCATGAAGACAATTTAGAAGGAATGTCAAGTATTGTTGATGATTCTCAACAGAATGTTGAGCAGATACAACATGTTTCATCTAAGCGTGACCTGACTAACTTGTTTGATTTTCCTCTTTCAAATTATTTTTCTAATTGCCTATTTTAGAGGACAATTTGTCTTAGGAGAATGAAAATATGAATGTTGTGGTCTCTAATCCCGCTTTGGTTGCTCCTTCTTGAGCTTTACTTGCTATTATCTATTGCTTCTAAAAAGAACTCTTTGCAAATTAAGAGTGTGTTAATTTGTAGGACGTTAATAGTAAGGTTTTAAAAAGAGTAGAGTTTGATCTCTAAGCGATAGACAGAAATGGTCTTGGAGGAAGAGACATCTAAATCTGAATTTGATGGTCATGATGATATGGTCCAAACAACTTGTAAGCCTAGTAGGCCACCCAAAAATGTTTTTAAAATTGCTGAAAAAAACCCTAAAGCAAACAATTCCAAGAGAAAGGGATGAGGGTCAAGACTCTCTATTGGAATATTACAAACTTAACAAATCCAAACTCTCAAAAATACAAACTTAACAAATCCAAACTCTCAAAAATATGTTGGAAAATACTTTTTCACGTTATGACAATTTTAGATTTAAAAATCTATAATGATTCCTAACATAATGATTCTTAACACAATCTTTCACTAAAAGAAAAATTAGGATTAAACCTAACCTCTTTAAAATACATATTAGGTTAAAGCCGATTTTGATAACTATTTATATTTCTATTTCAATAGCATCTCATGTATAATAAGTTTATATTTTAAAATTTTAAAAACTATTATATTTTAATAAAAATATAATTCTATACTTTAAATATTTTGACTATATTTATATTTATTAATTAAAATGAGTTTTTTTAATAATGTCAAATAATTTATATTGTTAATAATATATATATATATATATATATATATATATATATATTTTATAAAAGATAAATACACAATAATATTTCTTTTATATATTTCAATATTTAAATCTCACTAATGCATGACCAAATTTTCAAAAGTTATACAAAGATAAGCATCATCATTTTTACGTTACCCTTATCTTCTGGAAAGCTAATAGAAAGAAATGAAAAATAAAAGTATTAAATGATCTCCAAAAATTGTCTAAGATCTAGATGCCTAAAACATTAGGTATCAAGGACTATAAATAAAGAAAAAAATTGTGATCTTATGCTTCGAACAAGTTAGAACAAGGCCCGTGAGCCCTAGGGAATGCTGAATAATACATAAATTCATATATTACTCTTCCTTTTCTCAATATTTCTTATCACAAGCAGTGTGTCAGCACGAGTGTTCTGAAACCCACAAACTGAAATTTCATAAAATCTTATATTTTATGGACTTTTTCCTTTTCTGAGGCATGTTGTAATATTTTTTTTCTTAGCTTATCATATTTGTCCTACAAGAGAAAGTCGGTTAATATTTTCTTTTGCATATTCATAAAATGGGTGTCCTTTTTATTTATAAAAGTGGATAAATTATGTATATTTCGTCTAAAGAAATCTTATTATGATGGAAATAATATAAAAAATTAATTTTAATTATAGTTTTATTCACACAGCACGATTTTAGTAAAAAATATATAATGAAAATCATGTGATGACACAATTTTAGTACAAATAATAATTTTTCACAATTATAAAAAAAGATTGTATTTCAATAGTATTCTAACTTAAAATAATAAATAAAAAAAATTATGAAAAAATAATAAATTTGATCATAGGTCATAGTAAAAGATCCAAAGTCATTAAAATTACATCATAATAATATTCAACCCTAACCAATAAACAAATAATTTTATAAAGAAGCAACAAATTTCAACATATATAATTCCTTAAAATAATTATACCATAATGATGCTTTAATTGCATTTAACCCACACAAATGAAAAACTTTATAACATTAAATTCCAAAATAATTCAAAAGAATATAATTTTTTCTTTTTTAATTTTGATGGCTACTGATAACACAATTTTCATTTTACCTTTTTTTTATTAAAATCGTGTTATATATACACAATTTTAATTAAAATTTTAAAAATTCTTAAATCTCCTATTTATACCATTCTTTTAAATAAAATTGTACCACTTAAGCATGATTTATCTATTTTTATCAATAAAAAACACCCACATTTTAAAAATGTATTTAAACCATAAAGTCATTATATATTAAATATATTTATTACATTTCTATCTAATTTCTGGATAAGTTATATCAGTTTCTTTAAGTACTATCTTTCTCTAACTTTCTTTCACTTTACTACATATGTTAATTTGCAAAAAAAAAAAAATGCTCTTTGCACTTGAGGGTAGATTCCATCACACTTAGATATGCTGAAAAAATTCTGGAAGAACAACATTAATTAATAGCCAAGGATCAATATCATCAGACATATGGGATAGGTTTCATCATTTGGTACCGTATCATTTGTATGCTTATAGATCAAATATAGTCTAATAAGTTGATGGAGTAAAAATATTTAATTATTTATTGATATCAAAATTAAGGGTCTATAATATCTAAATATAATTTATTATTCTTAAACAAAAAGTATGCTTGTATATATATATGTTAAATTTTAGACTTTAATTGTAATATTTATGAAATTACATATTTTGTTCTTGTGAATCTGTGTTTAATTTAATAGCAAGACATATATACCATGAGTTTATTTTATATTTATTATTAAAATAAATGTTTATTAATTAAAATGAGTTGTAATAGTATCCAACAATATATATTATTAATAATAAATGCTTTAATATATCTTTTATATCAGAAAATAAATATACAAACTGTCTTTGCTTTATATATTTAAAAATTTAAACCTCACAAAATGAGAAAGGCGTAACTAAATTCCCAGGCTAAACATAATCAACTTAGTTCACCAAAGTAGTATACTAGAAAAAACAATAACAAGTAGGTCCAAATATTGACATGCTCACATTGCATTGTCTCACTAGAAAGATCCTATATATTTTTTTCATTTAATTGGTCAGGCAAAAATGTTTTGGCAATTTCATAATCACCTTGATTCCATTTCTAGTAAGACAAGAAGTAATGGTAATCCAGGTACAATCCAGTGCATCCCCTATGCATGGAGTTGTACCCATACCTCCATGGACATCAATGAAAGTATGTCTTGGTCTTGGATGTGGAACAACTTGTGTTAAAGATGATGGGACAAATTGTGTAGAAGGAGGTGGAACATATTGTAGGGCTAGATGTGCCACACCTTGTTTCTTTTGTGGGGTATATTATGTTATGTAGTTGTGATATTTTGCTTGGTTAGAGGTGGAATACTTCACTTTGGTGGGACAATATATTGAATCATGCTATAACATGGATTCATTGTTGTGTCATTACTTTATGGAGCATCCTAATAATAGAACCTAAAACAAAATAAAAATACAAAATTTTCCTTTGTTATTTGATTCTCAGGTTGTGGAGTTGACATTACTTGTATCTTGTTTGCTGGTTTAACTGATCTACTTTTGTGTTTAACCTATTGTATTTGGAGCTTTCAATTTGCTTTAATTTACATTTCAATTTCCAAGGATTCCAAAAGAAAAGATTGGAACTCCTTCTCTGTTTTTACCCAAGTCAATTATATATGGTCTTATAATGATTAGCCAACTACATGAATCTGTGTTTTTGCTCTACTATTACTCTTCAATTGTCACAGCTACGGATGATATGTTTCATGAGCCAATTGAAACTTTTACATCGTAAAAAGATTTATAAACAAAATCCTTTGTGCAAAAAGGAAGGAAACAAGAAAGACGGTTGAATTGGGTACTTTTTTTTGTTTCTTTACACACTTTTTATTAAAAAGAACGCCTTTATTGAGTAAATAATGTATGGAGTATGTACGTGTGTCGAATAATAGGTTTGCAAACTGAATTTGGAAATTTGGTGAAAAGAGTAAAACTCAGGTATTTGTACTCTTGTTCCCTCTATAAACTTAATTCAACAGTGGTCTTAATTATATATTAAAAATATTAAGGAGATCTTTTATTAGTTTTATGTCAAATTAAAAGTAATTAAATAGTGTTAAATAATTGAGACTCATATATCTTAAAAGTTATGAGATCTTTAATGTGTATTGATTAAAGAGAGTAATTTTATTTTTCTAATAGATAATCAAATATTAAAGGATAATTTCATTTATTCATGAATAAGTTAAATCTTGAAATCATACTAACCTTTTTTTATGTTGTAAAACATTCTATATTACCACTAAGAAACACAAAGATTATTAAAAAGTTCTCTCAAGAGAATATGTGTTAATATAGAAGGCCAACCCATTAGGCTATTTCATAATTATAAATTTTGGTAAGCTCTCACTTTTAGTTCTAATGGTCAATATGATAGATTGATGATTAGTGTGTGTCCGCGCGTATGCATGTGTCTATGTGTATATGTGTATGCATCTTCTTCAAATACATCCATGAATAGTGAAAAAGAAGTAAATTTATGTTTTTTTATTGATTAAATTTCAAAAACAAATAATGTAAGTGATTCTAAATTTTCTAAAAATATAAGTAGAGATAAAAAATTTTATGCTTTCAATGAATGCATGAGAAGCCAAAAGACTATCATTTTAAACAACAGAATAAAGGATGAGAATAGATGGCTATAAAATAGAATTAAATAATTAGAATAAGAGAATACAAATCTTAAAACTAATTTAGAAGGTTTGGAAATGATTTTTAAATTCCCTTGTGATTGTGAAACTCATTTGAAAGGAAATTCTTTTGAGTGTGAATCTTGTGAAAAATTTGGAAGGAAAATTTAAGTTTGTTGAATGTGAAGTTACAATATTGACTATTGGAAAATTTCATTCTTGATTCTCAAAGAGATATTGGTGACACCTTAAATGTTTTGATTATGTGCTTAAACACAATAAGTTGAGAGCTTGAAAAATATAAATTAGCTACATCTAACAGACATTGATATGATCACAAATGCACATGCTTCATTTGACAGACATAAAGCTAATGTCCACCTATTTTGATAAGTTAATTGAAGATTATTCAAATGATAAGTATAGACCAAGACTTCAAGATGACGCACATGAAGAATATTCCAAAACTTAAGTATAGAGAAATAGAGAATGTCTTTTATGTCTATCCTAGAAAGATCTATTCCAAACAACAACGTTCAAAAGTATACATGAGTAAGAGCTAAAGCTACAAGGGCCACCAACCTCTCTAATACAAGTAATTTCAACTCTGGATCAATTTTTTATCTTGTATGGTGTATAATTTTAACCATTGTTTGGTATATAAGATCTGTTATCGAGGAAGTTAAGTACTATTAGTTATCAAAGAGTTGGTGTGAAGAGGAGAAGAGAATTTAATGCTCTATGGCATGCATTTAATACCTTTTCATATAAATGCTCATTAGGAAATAATATGAAATGAAGGAAGATATGTGAAGTGAGTTCAAAGCTACTCAACTACCAGAAGAGGGAATGCGATGACTACTTTTCAAAAGTCTATAAGAAGACATGCTTCAAAGGGAAAAACAAGAAAGTGACCCATTATTTCAAGTGTTAAAACTCTACATAATTTTATTGTGCTATAAAGCTTTATAACAACATTGTTTGTGTTCATTCTCGTCTACTATTAGAGAGAGATTAAACCTTGTATACATCAAAAGATGTTATCATTTCTAGTGAGCTAAAATCAATGATTTGTTGATAGTTCAGACTTTGTAATTGTCTTGAACCAGGACTAACTTGTAAAATAATACTTAGTGGTCAACCATGAGTGGCTTGAGTAAAGAATATTGTGTGCGTAAGCCAAAAGCGACTTGTGTCAAGAGTACTAGGTTATGCCAAGAGTGATTTATGTCAAAAATACTCAGTTGAGCTGGGAGTGGGTAGTGTTAAGAATACTCAGTGTTAGCTAGGAGTGGCTTTATCAAAGAGTACTTATTTGTACTTCACAATAGTATTTCTTAGTGGAACATGATTTGTTGGTCAAAAATTGGATGTAGTCAATGTGATTAGACAAACTAGTATAAAATATTGAGTATCTTTTCTTTTCTTTAGACTCTTACATCGCATGTTATATAATTTTTCTAACTAAATAAAGAAAGAAGGAAAAATTAAAGTAAATCTTGCTAAAATCTTTAAACTCTTTTTCATGTTCACATTTATGTTGTCTGACGACACTTAAATAAATGATGTCAGCAAAAAATTGAAAAATTTTTAAAATTCAATTCAACCATCCCTTTTTATGTTATTTTGTATTTTTTACAATTGGTATCAAAGCTCAGCCTCTAAAGGGTTGAGCACCTGACAACATTAGAGGACTAATGAACATTTAGTCGCATTAGATTTTTAAATAAAACTACGTTTCTCCTTAATTAAATAATTTTTTAATATTCTATTCTTCAAAAAATTAAAGGAATAGGCATTTCAATTTTGAATTATAGAATGTAAATGAAAAGAAAAAAATAAGCAAAGTGCACAATAGATCGTCTAATAAGACAATCGTCTATTGACACTAAAAATGTAAATGATTGAAATGCAAATGACAAAATGCAAACTGGTGGAAAATAAATTGGAATTATCAATTGGAAACTTAAAATATTGAAATGCAAATGACAAATTGCAAAGTAGTGGAAAGTAAATTGGAATTATCAGCTGGAAACATAAATGGAGTTATCAGAAACTAAAATTTTGGATTTATCGAAAACATGAGTTTTTAGTTTTGGATTTCTTTATAGAAAAGGGATTCACTTTTCAAGAGTTATTAAGAAGCTAAGGTTTGAAAAATATTGTTGAAATGCAAGGTAAGTATTATCCTAATCTTGTACGAGTATTCTAATTAAAACTCTTTTGTTTGAAGGGAGTTTTACTTTCTAAGTTAAAAGGGAGTTGAAATGCTCTTTCATGAATACATTTGGACTACCATTGTTGAGCTCAAATTGGACGGTGAACTTGCATCATCATGTTTAGATACTTTCAATAAAATAGTTTATATCTTGCTTGTCTAAGAGACCTATTTACAGTCTAACAAAATGATGTTAGGCACTTTAAGACAGATGACATGAAGATGGATGAGAGGTTGTTAACCTTTGTGATAACATGTGTGTTGGCTTTAAAAGGGGCAATCATGCCCAACTTTTTAAAGATGACACGATGTTCGTCTATGGCTTTAAAAATGGCATCCAATTAAACTAGCATGCAATTATCTCTAGAATTATGCTTAAGGAAAAAAGTTGCCACTTAACCATTTTACTTTTTTTTTCTTTCTAAAGTATTTGAATATTATGGAGTTGATGGTAAAGGAGAATCTACAATAGTCATGCACCCTTATAGCAAAATTTGAGGAATTGCACTCCATAAATGGGGATAGATCAAAAGAAATGATCAATGGGTGTTCTAGCATGAAGGAAATATTCTATTACTAGAAGATCAACCTGAATTAATGTAAGCTGAAGAAAATCCTACACAAGAAAGAGAAGAAAAATCATTCACTCCCTTTGAACAAGATCTACTCATCAAATTAGACAAAGTGAACAACTATTAGGTTAGAAAAGATGAGAAACACAATGGCACCTCAGAGAATGTTCGCTTTGCTCTTGAAAGCGTAAAGAGAAAGCCAAAAAGACTGAATGTTGAGAGTAGTGGTGAATCTAATGATGAATAGTTTCTCTCTTTTCTCGCAATGTATTTCTTTTTAATAATGCTTAAATTATTTTTCTTGTTTTGTTTCATGTTTTTAATTGAATGAATGAATAAATTGGTATTGGCTCAACTTAGTTTTTATGTGTAATTTTGAGTTATACTTTTTGTTTTAATGTGTTAAATCTACATAATCAATTACATCAATTAATGGATTAAAAGGTATAATAACAAATTCAATGTACTATATTTTGAATTGTTTTTAGTTTTATGATAAAAATAATTAATCACTAAAGGCATTAATTGATTATGCTAGAAGATTTGATCTTGGAATCACATTTTTGCTCAAGGATAATCGATTACATGGGATCTTAATAGATTATTCCATAAACAATTATTTTCTGAAATTCATATTTAATCTAGGATAATAGATTGACCAGATTTTCAGTTGATTATTAATGCTCTGATTTGATTTTTAGTCACATTTCTTCTAGCTCATGCTATGTTACGTGATTTTATTGGTTTATCATTTTTATAATGCCTCAAAGGGGGAGACTTATTCATGATGGTTGGAGTATGTACTTAATTTTTTTAAAATGTACTTAGAATTTTTTTTTTAGACTCTTAGTCTTGGCCATTTGCTTTGTTTTAGTTTTTCCTTATACCTTAAATAGGGAGAGCTCACATAATAAGGGGAGCTTTCTTTCTATGTCTTTGTATCTGTGTGATGTGAAGAGTTAAATGAAATTTGTATTGCATCATCTTCAATATATAAGTTTGGACCATGCATCATATGTGGGTCATCATAAAAAAGGGGGAGATTGTTGGTCTTGAAGAATGTCTCAAGCTTTAAGAGAAGATGTTTTGGTGTGATTATTAAAGATAGAGATGTTTTAAATGTTTTACTTTCATTGTTATTGTTGTTCGAGTCCTTCACACAAAGGTATTCACAATGTTATAATTAGCACACAACCATATTAAATTGAGTTAAAAAGAGAATGAGTTTTGAAAAGACAAAAATTGTTTTCAAAAGGTTTTATGAACTTAATAATCAATTATATTTTTGTATAATCAATTAAATTATTCTTGATGAGGTTTAGAGGAAGATATTTGATTATCTCTCTTTTAATCGACTAAAGTAGACAGATGGAAAACTATGTCTCAACAATTTAATCAATTAATATGTGCCATAATCGATTAAACTAGAAAATATTGTAACTGATTTTCAAAAGAATGATTGATTAAATACATTAGTAAGAATTTTTAATTAGTGTTTTTTGAACTTTATAAATAGAGCCTTTGACCCAATGTTTTCATAAGATACACATACGATTAAAAGTAATCTAAACTGAGTTTTTCTAAGCATTTTCTCACTCACATTTATGCTATCGAGATTTGCTAACATCTTAACAAATGTCTCCAAAATCTTGAGGATGAGATGAAACATATCTCCACTTCTGAGTAGTCTGACTTGAGTGAGGAGGATTAGATGGTCCTTTGTTGAACACTATAATTTGTATGATGCTTTATTTGTGTCTAATCATTTTATTGTGTCAATAGATGAAACCTTACCTATTCCTCCTTCACTTGGTTTGCTTATCTTCAAATCTACAAGATCATTTTCAAGATTTGGTAGTCTCTTATCAGTCTGAGAAAGCTCATCAAATCTAACATTTATGATTTCCTTTACTATTAAGGTAAGTGAGTTGTAAACTTTATAGGCCTTTGACCTATCCAAGTAATCAAGAAATATACCTTTGTCAACCTTGGAGTCAAATTTTCCAATTTGATTATTAGTGTTAATGATAAAATGGGCACAACCAAAAACATGAAAATAACCTATGTTGGATTTTTTTTATTCCTCCATAATTTATCATAGGGATTCTTTTCAAGCATAGGTCTTGTAAGTATTTTGTATACAACAAGAAGTGTTCATTGCCTCTATCTAGAAGTGTTTTGGTATGGAGTTTTCACAGAGCATGGTTCTTACCATCTCCTGTAGAGTTTTTGTTCTTTCTTTCTACAATCCCATTTTATTAATGTGTTCTCAGTGAAGATAAATTGTGGTGTATTCCATTAGACTCATAGAACATCTTAAATTCTCCAGTTTCAAACTCAGTCTCATGGTACTTCTAATGTTAAAGATATAATAACTTTGCTCCATCTATACTCTTTTTGCAAAATATTTTGAACACGTGGAAAGACTTACTCTTGTAGGAAAGGAAGAAAACCAATGTGTATCTAGAGTAGTCATCAATAATGACTATACCTCATAGACTCAAGGTTCTTATTAGACCAAACAGATCCATATGCAAAACTTCAAGAGGTCTTGAAGTGGAAACACAATTTTTAGGTTTAAAAGAGCCTTTTAATTGTTTCTCCTTCTAACATGCATCGTAGAGAAGATGAGTTTTCCATTAAAGATTGGGCAAACCTCATACAAGGTTTTCTTTGAAAGTTTTGAAATATATTTTAGATTTAAATGCCCTAGGTTTTTGTGTTATAGTGATCTTTCACCTTCTTCGAAGAGCAAGCAAGTAACTTTTTGCATACTTAGGTCCAATAGATCAATCTTGTAAGGATTGTTCTTTCGTTTGGCTATAAACACAATCTATCCACCATGCAATGAAACTACACAACTCTTCTTTTTAAAGGAGACCATATAACCACTATCATATAATTGACTTATGCTTAATAGATTATATCATATAATTGACTTATGCTTAATAGATTATATTTAAGTCCTTTGACATATAATACATTTTGAATGAATACTAGAGATTATATACCTACAGATCCAATATCTAATATCTTACTTTTCTCGGCTTCACTGGAAACTACCTTATCACCTTCATGTTTTTAGAGGTCTGGGAATGTAACTTTGTGTCCATCATATATTGTGAGCAATTGTTGTCCAGAAACCAACGTTTCTCTTAACCTTTTACCACACAATATATATGTTATAGGGATTATAAGTTCTTTTGGTACCAAGGTTATTTTGGGTCCTTTCCTATTAACTTTTGAAGTTCTTCTAAAATTTCACTCGACACTGGAATGTCCAAACTTGCCACAATAGTAATAGAAACTTATATTATTTTTAGGAAGTTTTTGTAATATTTTTTCTTTCCTTGGAGCTCATATCTAGACCCTACTTATCAAACGCATGTCCAAAGGTTGAAATCAATAGATTTAGAGCCTTAGAACTCTCAAAAAACTTTTCCTCTAAGTTTTTTGTTTTGAATGTGTTTAATGAAATAGTCTATTCTATAGTAGAAACTTTCTCATTAGACGCAACTTTATCTTATTTAAGCATTTTATTTTCTAGAAACAATGTTTTAAATTTTGTTTTAATTCTTAAATGTTGCTCAGACAAAGTGTTGCAGCTATTGAGAAGATCATCATAAGAGAGATCAACCTCATCTTCAGCATCAGATGATGACTCATTATTGTTTATGTTTGCCACTAGGCACATGTTGTCATGTGTTATCTAATTTTGAATCTATATCCAAGGTAGACATTAAGCTCTTTTTCTTAGGCTTTGACTTCTTATGCCACTTTGGACATTCAAGCTTTATGTTTCTAGGCTTATTGCACTTATAGTAGACAACATCCTGTGAGGCTTCATCATCCTTTTCTTTCCAGGAGCTTTCTTTTCTTCTAAATAGAAACCTTCTATTTTCATATTTCTTTGGCTATTTTCAACTTGTACACTCTTATATTTGTTTTTAGACAGTGTAAAAATAAGAGTATACCTCTCTTTGTTGTTTAACTGTATTTGGTTGTATTCTTCCTCATCCAGTCTTTCTCTCAGGACGTGGTTTTTATATCACCTTTGGTGATAATTTGCCGCAACTGATAATATGTGGACTTTATGTAAATCTCCATCCTATCTTTCTAGTATGGAAAGTCTTTCCCCCAAAAAAATGTAGGAGGTTTGGAGAGAAAAGCTCCTTAAGCAATCAGTTGCAGTTCCATACCTGTCATGTTGGATCTTTTCCTCTAACATTGTTAAGCGCTCAATCCTTTAGATGTTGAGCTCTGATACTAACTGAAAGAAATAAGAAAACACAAGAAGGGAGGGTTGAATTTTGGTTTAAAAATTTTGCAACGTTTTACAAGTATCATTTGATACTACATAGTCAAACGATCGGTTTAATTCAAGTCAAACGAACTGACACAAGTTTTCATAATCTTAGTTTAACAAATCTTCACCTTCTTGAGTTAGTTGCTAGAAAATAACATGCAATGTATGAAGAGATCAATTAGAGAGTTTACACAATGTTTTTATATTAGTGTGTTTAATAACATAGACTACATTCAGTTCTTAACTAACCAGTCAAGTTCCACTAAGTATATTATTGCTGCAAAGTACAATTAAGTATTCTTTTCACAAGCCACTTCTGACTTAACCAAGTATTCTTTCAACAAACCACTACTGGATCAACCTAAATATTCTTTCAACGAGCCACTCCTTGCTCAAGGAGAATATTCTTTAAGCAAGAAACCACTTTTGGCTTAAGACAAATACAAGATTTTGGGCTCTCTTTACTAGTTTGCTAGAATGAATACAATTTACAAAGCATTTTAGGGTCCAAAGAACATTCAATAGAATTTTAGCACTTGCAAACAATGGATATTCTTCATTTTTCTTCTCGTAGAAGCCTATCTTTATATAGACTTGAAGAAAGTAGTCATTGTATTCTCTTTTCTAGTCGTTGAGTAACATTAAACTCATTCGAATGTCTTCTTCTTTTATCATATGATGAGCTTGAACATTGAGAAGCATTAAATGCTCGGCATGTAATATTAATTGCTTTTCTCTTCTTCACGCAACCTTCCTAAGAGTTGACAATACTTATCTTCCTTGGTAACATAACTTTTTACACTAAAACAATGGTAAAAATGCATGTCGTATAAGAGAAATAGTTAAGTTAGAGTTGAATATTGCTTGTGTCAGGATAGTTAGCAGACATTTCACCTTTAAATTGAATCCTATGAGATATTTAAATGAAGTTTTTCGACACAAATTTCTTTGGCAACAAACGATTAAGACATTCTTTGCATCATATATTTAATTTTCAAGAATATTTATGTTAGCTTAGAGTGTTGTTTGTACTTATAGTTTGATAATCTTCAATCCTCTATCAAACATAATGGATAGTCTACACAATGCTCTTATCATATGTAATATAAAGCACTTGAACCTGTATGATCTACTATTTTCCTTCCTCCTTTGTTAGACACAATTGCATTACAATTTATGTTTTGTTAGTTTAAACATTTGGTAAAAATCATAGGATGTTGGACTTTTGCTCTAACAAACATGAATATCACATAATTTTGCTTCATATTCCTTCTTTGAAGCTCACCCACAACCATGTTAAGATGTTATTGGCTTAACTCTTTGACTTTTGATAATTTTCTGTTGGTTGTCAATAATTAATATTTAAAAAAGTTGGTTGTTAGTAACTAATATTTTAAAACTAGATATTCACTTTAAAAAATTATATCTTTATATAAATATTTTTTTTGCTTAATTAAGTTTAAATTTAAGTATTTTTATTTGAGTTTTTGTTAAAAAAATTATTTTCTTGAGTACTCAAAATATTTTTTTTTAAATTTTTTATAGCATGACATCCTATTGATGAAAATTCAAAGAAAAATGTGCTTAGATGAAAAAAAAAAGAAAAAAAATATTCTAAATATTCAATAAAATATTTTTTTTCTAATAAGAACTCTATTGAAAAATATTTAAATTTATGAGTTACTTAAACTTAATTAATTAAATTAATATTTTTTTTATGAAAAAATATATTTATTTACCAATTATGTCATATCTTATTCCTTTAAATTTATTTTTTTATCGTTAAAAACATAGATATTTCATTTATTATTAATTTAACAAATAAGACTCAAGAGTAAGTAAGACCAGGTCAAAAAATATTAAAAAAAAAAACAAAGAAAATGACGAAACTGAATACAGTGAGAGAAAGTACGAGGAAGCAAGAAATAAAAGAGTGAGAGAAGACTAGGAAATCAAGAGAAAACTGAAATCAATTTTTTTTTTCGAAAACTTTGTTATGTCGTTTTTATTTATTAGAAAAATGAAAATGATTAAATTTTCAAAACTTTTAGAATTTAGAAATTTTGTTTAGCTGAACTTCTCTGACTCTCAGAGAAAAAACAATTGCAAAAAAAGAATGGTAGAAACATTACCTAGTCATCACGTAATGATGTTAAGTTCTACTTTAATTATTTGAAAGACATAAAAATATTATTAAAGTACTACTTGTAATTAAAGTTTTAAATATTCTCTTAGTTTGTGACAATTTTTTTTTTCAGAATTCATTTTTT
>Ga0099825_1006237_pt1 | contig 14997 bp, 9 predicted proteins | sample SiratroredBW_FD_76838 | JGI IMG/M metagenome (GOLD analysis project Ga0099825, IMG submission 76838) | Root nodule microbial communities of legume samples collected from California, USA - Siratro red BW | ecosystem: Host-associated > Plants > Roots > Nodule | place: USA: California | collected... | reverse complement strand
ACCAAAGGACTTAACCTTTTGAGCTCTTTTGCTCCTTCGAAGTTCAGATACTTCTACTATGTCTTGGTCATTTTCATTTTCCATGACCGAATTCCTGATTTGGGTTTCTAGAGGAGATTTAATGAGAAAACTTTTAAATCTATTATCGTCAAAATTTGCATCACTGGATTCAATTACAGAATTTACTAACACAGAATCATTTGGTTCAATCACCACAAACCAATATGCCTTACTGTGTTGCGCATATCTAATGAATATGCACTCCACTCGATATTCACCTAGTTTCTTCCTTTTAGGTTTAGGCACTTTAACCACTGCTCTACAGCCCCAAAATCTTAAATAATTAAGATTTGGTTTTCGCTTATTCCAAAGCTCATATAGAGTGACCTTATTTGTTGTTTGTGGAACTCGATTTAAAATGTGGCATGCAATTAGTAATGCTTCACCCCAAAATCCACTACTCAAACCTGAGTTTGATAGTAATGAATTAACTATGTCAGTTAAAATTCGATTTTTCCTTTCTGCCATGCCATTTTGTTGTGGCGTATAAGGAGTTGTAGTCTCATGGACTATTCCAATTGTTTCAAACAACTTAGGATCATAATATTCTCCTCCTTTATCAGACCTTAAACATTTAATAAAGGTCTCACAATGCAACTTGGTATCATCCTTGTATGCTTGAAACTTTACCAATGCTTCATCTTTTCAATGCAACAGATACACATAGCAGAATTTGCTATAATCATCAATAAATGTTATAAAATATTTCTTTCCTCCTATTGATGATATACTATGCATATCACATATATTAGAATGAATTAATACAAGTAATTTTGAATTTCTTTCAACTTTAGGAAAGGGATTCCTTGTAATTTTTGTTTTCATGCATGTATTGCATTTTTCTTCACTTTTATTAAAGAAAGGCAATAATACCAATTCACCATATCATATAATTTTTTGAAATTAATATGTCCCAATCTATGGTGCCATAAAAATGAAGAGGACTCAACAATATAAGCAGAAACAACATTTTTATTTGAAATTACAAGTACATTTAGTTTGAACATTCCCTCACATGCATAACCTTTTCCCACAAACATAACACCCTTGGACAACACAAATTTATCAATCTCAAATACAAGTTTAAAGCTAAACTTGTTCAACAGACTAGTCGACACTAGATTCTTCCTCACTTATGGTACATAAAATACATTAGTTAAAGTTACAATTTTTCCATAAGTAAATTTCAATTCTACATTGCCAATTCCTTTGACATGAACAGTCGCAGAATTCCTCGTGTATAAAACAATGTCTTCATCTACTGCCTTCATGGTTTTTGAAGAATATTTTGTTATTGCAAACATCGAGTAACACCAGAATCAATCCACCCCTGTCATTTTCAACTATATTAATTTCAGAGAGAACAACAATGAGTTGGTCATCATTTGTTGCATTATTGGCTGCATCAGAAACAGGTTGCTTCCCTTTCTTTCTCTTCCAAAAATGACAATCTGACTTGAAGTGGCCATTTTTTACACAGAACCAGTAAGTTATCTTTTGCCTCTTATGACTCTAGTTTTTGAACCTTGGCTTTGTGGACTTGCCAGGCTTATTGAAGAGCCTCTTGTGTGACTGATTCTTTGCTTATCCAACCTCTGCCACATGCACCTTTGAAAATTCCTGAGCATATTGCTCCTTTTCATTTCCGTGCATGCGACATTCCTCTTCTACACGAAGATGGTTAGCAAGATCATCAAGAGAAATATCCTCTTTCTTATGTTTTAGAGTACGTTTAAACTCTTTCCAAGAAGGTGGCAGTTTGTCAATAATAGTTTCGTCCATGTGTAAATTATGTTGAGTAAAATGATAAGGATCATTTACAGTTCGCGAAATTGTTCCATCACAGGCCTTTCATCAACCATTTTAAAAGTATGAAAAATTGAGACAAGAAATTTCTTACTGGTTGTATCTTCTTTCATGTACATTGTCTCTAATTTTTCCTATAATTCCTTGACAGACTTCACGTTGTAGTAGAGGTCAAACAGTGAGTTTTCCACTGCATTCAGAATATGCCCTCTGCATGTATAGTCATCAGTTTCCCACTTTTGTCTCCTCCTTAGATGATCAATGGTTTCATTTCAGATTTATCTGGTTTTGGTGTGTTAATAACGTACACCAAATGAAGAGAAGTCCATAGAAAATGAACTTGTTTCTGCCATCTTAGGAAGTGTTCCCCATCAAAATGATCTAATTTGATAATATTGGTAGCCATATCTTTGATTGAAGCCATCACACAAATTATTTCTTTAGATTGTTATACCAAGAGGATTTAGATGACTTCAAAGTATGTATCAGTGCCACTTTCCTAAAGATATATTTGTCCTCTACTTAGCAGGAGTCCACAAATCTTCTTCAGGATACAATGAACTTTCTGTTTTGCACACTTTCGGGAGTGAAAAACAATCTGTCAAATTTTCTGATGTATTTGCTCTTCTGTTCTTATCTCAAAAATAAAACTTTTTATTTAAAAATACATTTTTAAAAATTTTCAACATTAAAATAAAACATTCAGAACTTTTAAAATAATTTAAAATTCCAAAAAAAAGATTAACAGTTTGGATAACCTCCAAAAAAACCAAATAACTGAGTTTGTTGACATGACACATGGAAGTGTTAACATTTGAAAATATTTAACACTGTTTTCGTTTCTTGACATACATTATTAATACCTTATTGAAGTACGTCTTAATTAAAAATAATCATTCTATTTAATAGGTTTTTATATAAGACAATTGATAAACATAAGTAACTTGGGAAAAAAATATGTTATCAGCACAATTAGATGTTAAAAAATTGGTCGTTAATATTGTTATTTTTTCTTCATCAACAATGACTAATACGATAAAAATAACAAAATTATTTTGTTTGTTAATTATTAGAAATATTTTGACTTGATTAATAAATATAAATAAATAATAGTAAACAACAAGTTATAATTTATTTTCTTTTTTCTTTTTATTAATAAAGAATTAATGAATATTAAGTGAAGCATTTAATAGATATTCTAACTATTATACAAGAAGTGGCACATGGTATACATGTTTCCTTATTTTATACTTTTTTTTGTACAAAATATGACTAGGACTTTGTATACCTTCCATAAAAACCTACATAAAAACTTTGTATACTTTTAAAATGCAAATCACATTACATAAACTAGTATCCAATGTGGTTTGTATAAGATGAGGATACATTATGTGTCGTAGTTTTATAGTGGTCCTTCTAAACGTATCATTTTACTCTATATAAAGAACATAAGTTCTTCATGTTTATCACTCCACTTTGATATGATAGTCCTTCTTATTATTGGTTCTGTTGTTTTAGTGTTTTGATGTACTCCTCTCCTTCGCCTTTTTGGTAATAGTTATTCCTTGATTAGGTTATTAATTATACTATAACTATATTGATGTGAACCCGGTTAGGAATAAACCCTAGAACCCACAACAAAGAGTATTTGAATGCTCCAAGATCCCTAAGTATTCAGATTTAGGATGATCTACTTAGAACTTTTGTCTTGCAGAAAAGAAATGCAACAAAGACCCTAAAGTATAAAAAGCGCCACAAGGATGATCAGCCATTGATAAGTTGCAAGTCCTATGAAGAACTCAAGAAAGAAACTCTCACTTCTGAAATTTTCAGATTCAAATTTGTATTTCAAATTCAAGTTGTTTTTTACATGTGTTTTCTGACTTAAGTAGACTTTTGTTAGCTTCTAAAAGTTAACCTAACTCTTTATTAGCCTAGAAGCCTCCAAATTTAATGCAACAACAACTTTTTAGCACAGTTATAGATGACTAATTAATTACATAAAATGAGAAAATGAAAAACACAATTTACTAAGCATGACTACTCTAAGCCCTATGGAAAATTAATCAAAATAAATTAAAATAAAAAAAAATTAAAATTCGTCCACAAAATAATGGGTGACTCGTCAGATTTTAACCTAAGCTTAAAATAGCCCATTTACACTTAAATTAAATCTGGTGATACATTTTCTATGGGCTATTATCTTCAATTGACTTGCTTTTAGCCCAAATTTCTTTCATTAAATTCCTTCATCAGCCCATATAAAATTAAGAACGTGATCAGGCTTCAATTCAATCTTAGACTTTGTTTGCGCAGTCAAAATGTCTTGAATCAGCCCAATCAATATCTCTTTCAATTTTTGGACCCTTGACTTGATGATTGGTCTACTTGAAATATGCAAAGCATCTTTTGGATTATTTATTTGTGCAAGTGCTTGAGGTTGGTTAAACTTCAATTCTTGGTTCTTATCATCTCATGCAACTCAATTTGCTTTAGCAAATTCTAGCCTTCAGTGTTCTTTCTTGCCTTTAGTATCTTATGACATAGTAAAATACAACTTTGATGCATCTTCCAGCTCGTAATACAATACTGAATAACCTTGTACAAACACAAACCAGCTACACAAAAACCCAAGTCTCTTTGGTTAAATGTAACAACATAACAACACAGTTCTCCTTTTTGCCTACATGTAGCCTCCTACTCATAAAAACTAAGAGCCTAAATCTACACACCCATCCTCCATCTAGTCCCATTCATCTTGATAACTATCTGCATTATCTTACCTTCCTTTCTCATATAGTTGTACTTCCTTTCCCTCTCTACTTCCTCTTCCTAGCCCCCCAACTTGTTGTTCCTCATTTTTCCTATCTCACAAGGCATAATAATCAAGTAAAATGTAGTAAAAATAACAAAAGTGTGATATAAAATCATGAGCCAACAAAAGTACCATAATACAAACAAGGGAAGTAAAATAATTCTAAAAAATTATTAAGCCCCCTAATTAATGACATAAATACTTATTAAAATGAATGAACCTTTAATTTATCATCATTAATGTTATATATAAGTGGTAGTCACCAAATTAGGGCTCACAAAAATACTTTATATGAAAGTGTTGTGAGAAACTTTGCTTCACATTATGTATTTGTTAAATTTGTTAAATCATTTTGTCCTTTTATTGCTCATGATTGAGTATCAATTACTTTATTGACCTCTTTCTCATACTTTGTCGTAAGGTAAATATTTAAATTTTCAATGATCTTGTAATTTCTTTTATTTGTTTAATAACCATTACAAAAAATATCAATTTAGTTTCTAAATATTAGCGTCAATACTAATATAGTTTGCTTAATTTTGGACGCTAATAAAATTGACTTAACCAACTCTAAGACGAAGCTAACTATTTTTAACTTTTTTTAAGAAGTAAAAGTATTTATGATAGGATGAGACTATCATCGGCTTAATCAACACTAACTAAAATAAATATTAAAAACCAATAAAGTCATTCTCAGCTGGTTGACATTAATCTTATTTATTTTTAATATTTATATTTATTTAAGTTAACGTTGGTTAAACTTATACTAATTTATATATGTTATAAATCTGTGCACTTTTGCAATAACGAAGATTATTTTTAATTCAATCTCCTCACTCACAAATTTTCTCTCTCACTATCTATATAAATCTCCTTTAACCACACCAATATCCTTCATCCATACTTATCTCTTTTACACACACTTATCTCCTTCATCCACACTCATCTTTTTCATCTACACTTATCTCCTTCACGCACACTTCTCTCCTTCATCCATACCCATCTCCTTCATCTACACTCATTTCCTTCACTCATACTCACCTTCTTCATCCACACTTATCTCCTTTATCCACAACCATCTCCATCATCCGCATTAATCTCTTTCTTCCACACATATCTCCTTCATCGACACTTTTATCTTCATTTTCTTCATTCACGTTCATCTCCGTCATCCACTACAATTATGTTTTTTTGTTGAAGATGGTATGAGAAACTACTTTTTTGAAATTATTGTCATTAGTGTTAGTCAAACAGATACAAAAAAATTAATTTTAAAATAGATTTTATTTAATGTTGTCTTAGTCAACACTAAATTAAATAAATTTTAAAATAAAAATGTAATAGTGTCGACTTGGTCGACGTTAAACTACTTTAATTAAAACCAATTCAAGAGTTAGTAATGAATCCGACGTTAGTTATAATTTATTTTTAAAGTAGTCGTTACTAAATTAATGTTTATAATTTTAAAGTTTGTTACACGTGTAGCACAAATTTGTCCTTATTAGCTAATTAGTGATGGTTTTACTTGTTAGCATCTATCAAAAGCTTATGTTAAATGCCTATTTCCTTATAGTTAAGTATAAGGCAAGGCTAAAGTATATTAACACCATGTAAAGTTGTTGAACTTGTTGCTTCATAAATGAAGTCCATACACATCCTCTTTGCATTTTTACCTCCAACAATGTTAAAATATATCCTATTCTCATAAATAAAAACAATAAGGGAACTCATTCAACATGCGTCTACAAATATGGCATAATATGAACCTTTTCTTGATGTTTCCTATATCTTTTTCTGAAAATGAAGTCAAATATAATTTTTTTTTTCAAACTAAACTGATAGCAAACATTAAATTATAATTGTAAAGTGAAAGGAATAAGGTCATGAATCTTGTCATTAACCCATTCTTCAGTCTCTAATTTATTTTTTCTCTCCACCACTTTCCAAAAAGTTGGTTGACATTCAAGCTTCTTAATTTACATAAATTTATTCATAAGTTGAAATTTAATACTTTAAATGAAATATATTATATTTTAATCAATTATTTAAAAAATATTCTAAGATAGTCATTTTCTCAAAGTGAGTTGTAGTAGATATGGAGCCACCACAATAGGTTAATGTTTCTTTATTAATAACTCGATTGATTTTACCAATGGAGCTATTGTTTTGGAATTCTGCAGAAGCCTAATATTGGTCCAAGGTTGTTTGAATACTTTTTGGAATCTAGATCTCCTTATCATAAGAGTTCTAACCTTTTTTATTATATTTTTTTAAAATAAGTAACCTTTTGTATCAAGTAGACCCATTGACTTACAAATCGTGTTTCCCATCTATACTTTAAATTACACCACAATTTAAATTACCTTAAACTCTCCAAATTATTTATTTTGGAGTTTAAGTTGTACCTTGTTCCAAGTTGGACTTGGTTTATTAAAAAAATTTCTTGATGATATATGTGATTATATTATAAGGCATATTTTTACTAGTGTAAACTTGTGTGAACATATTTGATCAAAATGATAAGTAAATAATGACATATTAAAGAATGATAATTAAATTAAATTTAAAATTTACCCAGTCTCTTTCTTTTCTTTTCATTTTTTTTTCATGAAGCCAAGGTTTTTTTTAATCAACTGTTAGCACCAGTGAGCTACTGTGATGATTTGATGAAGCTAACCAAGTGAAGATGTTCAAGACCCTATGATCATATGTGGAATGCATGAAGATTTCATGAAGATTGAAGAACTTGGTCTAGAACTTAGGAGTGTGTGTTGTGGGGTAAGTTTGAGGTCTAATTAGTGATGCATGCAACCTTAATCAATGATAAGCTCCACAAGTATTTTCTGAATTAACAAAAGTTTTGAAAAATCATTAAAATCAAAACTTGCGTTTTGAACAACTGTTTTAACTAACTGGAGAAAAATAGTCAACTATTTGAAAAATCAATCGACTGAATTTTAAATGTCAGTTGTCTATAAATAACTGGCGCGAAATTTTTGAAAAAAAAATCATCTTACACATTTTCTAAGCACAAACATTTGAGATTTCAAAGAGTGCAAAAGTGCCATTGAGTCTAGTGATCAAGATCAATCAACTTTTTCATCAAGAACTGTTTTCTTGAACTGCTGCTGGAGCAATCATTTGACTGAGACAGTTTCTTCTGATTCGATCATCAGACTAAGCCTTCTATACCCTTTCCTTATTACCTTTGTATTTCTTTGTATAGAAGTGCTTGTATTGTTGCGACTGTGTTAATCTTTCTTTGTATTGAAGGTTATTTTGCTGAGAGTTACCTGGGTTGGTAATTCTGTTATGTACAGTGGGCTCTGTACAGGGTGTAACTTGTTGTGGGATTCAGCAAGGGTCTTCGTGAAACACACAGTGGGTTTCTGTGTGGTTTCCTGTTCTACTGTGGGTTCAGCAGTGGTCTACTGCAGGTTGCAGTGAGACGTTTCTGGGTTATACAGTGGACTTTGTATAATTGTGACTTGCTGTGGGTTTCAGCAAGGGTGTTCTTGAGAGGCACAGTGGACTCTGTGTGGTTTCTTGGTCTGTTGTAGGTTCGACAGTAGTTGTTGCGAGTGCAGTGTTGTCTTGCTGTAGGCAAGTGTTGTAAACGTGATCAAGTTGATCAGTTTAGTGAAATCCTTACTGTGTGTAAGGGACTGACTGGACGTAGCCCGGTTGTTGGTTGAACCAGTATAAAAATCTACTGTGTCCTGATTCTCTCCTGCTCTCTCTCTTTACTGTTCTTGCTACTTCTTGCTGATTTTCTTGAATTTTCAGAATTAAGTGAATCTTGCTAATTGAATAACTTCATCATTTTTCTGAAAGCAATTTTAGCAACAACCTAAAATCATTTATTCCATTTTAACACAGTCTAATCTAAACTGCTTTGAATTTGTGAATAACCAGTATATCAGTTTCTTATAAATCTGCAGTTTCCAAATTTACTGGACATACTGTGTATCAGTTCGTTTTTCCAGAAAACTCTATCTTTCACTGTTGTTGATTAAAGACTGTTTTCATACACTTAACATAGCTTATATTGTCTAACGAAAAGGTTTTTAATCAGTCAATCTTTATAAACTTAAAGTTGATCTAATTCTTTGATTTCTTGATTCAACTTTTCCAGAACTGATTTTACAGTATACTGTGTATTCAAGAACTATTTTCTAGTTATAGTTTACTGCATCTGATTGATTGATATTGTGCTGAAACTGTTTGTAGATCCTTTGCTGTTTGTTTTACATCACTTCTTGAATAGTTTCCATAAAAATTATTCATTCTCAAAACAGTTTGCGAAAATTTTCAAGTGTTCAATTCACCCTCCCTTTTGAACTTGGCCATAACATATTTTACATAAACTATACTATGAAACTATGAAGGATGTGAATAGTCATAAGTAAGAGATTTATAGAAGGTTGATTCAAGGTAACCTCTATAGAAACTGCACCATGAATCAATTCCCCTACAAAAGGTTGATTCAAGTCCTCTTGAACTATATGAAGTGAGGTCATTTAGAGAGGATAATAAATACGGACTTCAAGGTCGAGACATAAATAGAAGAAGTGAAAGATTTGGCATTGGGTGAAGTTCTCCCACTAACACCTCGACCACCACAAAAAATATTATTACATGTATGAAAAAATAAAAAAAATGAAACAATAGATTTTCAATAAACAAATGTTTTCTACACCAAAAAAGTCATTTATCTTAACTCTCACTCAGTATAAATAATTATTGCAAACCATAACAATATTTACTTCTTCTAAACCACCATCATGAGCAACGAATCTTAAATGAAATTTGGATCAACAATTAAGACTAGTTGAAGTTGTACAAGTTCTTCATCTTGGTACAAAACCTATTGCTAAACGCAATTTACTATATTAGAAGGGATTACACTATGAGTTTGTGTCAGAATTACACTTAACCAAACTCCTTGTTTCTTTTAATATGTCATAACGAAGTTGTTATGCTTGTTGTTTGATGACACACATGTTTTCTACATACATTTATTTTGTTTGATGACACACATGTTTTCTACATACATTTATAACATTATTGTATATTGAAAACACATTTTATATGTTTTATTTTTAGTTTTTAACTCATTTCCTTTTTAGTATTAATAAATTGGGTTCATTTTACATATTTAATTTTATATTTTTCTCTCATTTGATCTTTGCTCACCATTTTAGCCATAACATTTTTATAAACATTTTTTTTTTAATTCGAGTGGCATTAGATTTTACATTTTTTTAAAATAAACTTATAGTCCTTTAGATTTGGAATCTTACATTATTTTCTATGTTTTTTCAAGTTGAGATATTTTTTACTAAATTTTCTTTTACAAACCTTTCTGATTTAATTTTTCTTGTTTTATTTTAGATTTTTGTAATTAAACTTATGACCTAATTAGACCTCGTATTCAAAATCATATTTACTTCATCAAATTATATATATATATATATATATATATATATATATATATATATATATATATATAATAGACATAATAATTTAAAAAAATTTCTTCATCTTTTTTTCTCTTTTCTTCTCTTAATGTAAAATTTGACAAAATTATTTCATTTATGTTTCACAATGTAGTTTTTAAAAAACAATCGACCTTATTTCTTACACTACTCATTTTATCATTTCAAAATAACCTATATATAAAATTTATATCTTACTATCTTACTCCTTAAGATAATAATAATTTTTTTTCAATGTCCAAACATATTTATAACTAAAATTTTTGGATTATTGTTTTAATATTATACTTTATATATTATTGGTATAATGTTATCTATTATTTTTTCAATTATTCAATTATCTATTTTTAATAAAATATTTATGTTTTGTATTAAAAATGATAACTAATTTAAATTATAAGGAGGGATAAGTTTTTACACAAAGATTATTTGAAATTTTATTTATATAAAAAATTTAAAATAATTCTTTTATACTTATTAAAAGTATATCATTATATAATATTAATATCTGATTCAATAATTAATTATGTCTCTATTTATTATTTATTTGTTTTACTAAATGTCTTTAACCTCGATTTTCAACTATTGACTACTTTTTAAACTAATTTTACCAAACTTTGTCTAAACCTTAAAATTGTCTTTTAAATAGCTTTCAATAATTTTTTCCTCCATTTATCAAAGTATTACACTATATATTTTAAGTTCGCCGTTCAAAAAAAAAAACACTATATATTTTAAGAACCTGTTACATGATGTTTATACATATAAACTGAAACATTACAGTTATTCATTAGTTATAAAATTTTAGTATGCAATAACTTGTATTTTAATTTTTGTTTTCTGTAATGCTTCAAGTCTCCTTGTTTATTTTTCATGTTTTTCAAAGAAAAATATAATCATTTAGTTTATTTATAAGATTGGAGTGTAGTTTACTGCAGAGAAAAATACATTGAGAGTTTGGTGGGAGAGAAGAAGAAAAACAACAAGAGAGGGTAGGAATTTTCGGAAACATTGACTTTAGTGGCATTGCCTTGGTTGGTGGCAGAGAGAGAGAGAGAGAGAGAGAGAGGGAAACTCTGGATTCCACCTCTTCCCGTCCTCCGTGACGGTCCTCTTCCTTCGACCTCTACAGGTTTTTCTCTTCTTCTACTCCATTTCGGCTTTGCAGATCCCATTTCAGCTTAATTGCTTTCGTTGTTATCATTGCAACTTTCTTCATTCTTGAAATTTCACCAGAGCAAAAACTTATTATAAAAGCCCCATCTATTCATTCAGAATGGTTGTTGTTTCATGGTGTGGGATTGATTGAACATTCTTGTGGGATTTTGCAGAGCAGGCCGACTGTGGTTTTCTTTATGTATTTTATGGGTTAATTAGGGTTTCGATTCGAGATTGGATTCTCTTGTAAAAGTTCGTTCTTGTTGGTTTTAATGGGCGCATTGTTTTCTAGATGAATTGGCGGGTCTTGAATTCTCTGGATTATTGCTTTGGGCTTGATTCGAATGGTACTGCTTGTTCTTTTTCTTTGTGTTCTGCTTGCGTTGGTAGGATTGGACAATAATGTCATTGGTTTTTATGATATGTTTAGGGCTTCTTATGATTGGATCCCTCATCCTTGTGATGCGTACTTTTTTGGGTTAAGGATCGGAGTGGGTTTGTCTTTGAGGCGCAATTGAAAGCTTAGTTCTGTCTCTTGGGTGAAATAATTATGTATTTTATATTCTGCCTGTAATCATAATTGAATTTGGGACTTGCAAATGAGTTAGCTTTCTACATTGTAACTAGTTTGATTGTATTTTTTTAACAGAGTTTTAGTTTTTAGTTGATATACTGGTTTAATTGTCTTGTAAGTTTTCTACCACTGGAAAATTGAAATTTCTGTTGGATTTCAAATTTTAACTTTTAGCAACAAATTAGAATTAGAAAGTAAAAATGAAATGTATTTTAATTGGAGTTTGATGATACACACTCTTTAATTTTGATTTTCTTATAGCGTTGGAGTCTATCACATTCCCTGTCATTTCTGTTTTTGTTGAGATTTATCTTTCTCGGCCATTTTGCATAATATGTGGTAGATTATTAATCTAGTCAGATGTTTTCTCGTGTTCTCTAATTGCAGGGTGTTATTGATTTGAATCTTGAGGTTCCTGATACATTTTTTGAGACATGGAAAGAATTTGTTTCTTGCCAAGTTGCTTCCAGTATTGGTTGCTTTTATTCCACGAAGTGCTTGACTACCAATTCCTCATTCGTGGAGATTTTAATCTTGTTTCTTTTGTCAATTGCACCTAGTTTTTTGTTCTACGTTAATGATCAGCACAGTGTACTCAATGCTTGTTTCTGAGACCAGTGCTGCATCTTTAGGGAACACATACAAGTAAGAACTGATTTGTATTTGGCTTAGACCTATAAAAAATGTTGTTTCTTAATTAGTGTTCCTTTGACAGTGCATTCCTGACCCAACATCCTGTTGAAACATCTGAAAATTTGAAAAATCCACTTCTGGGGTAAGAGATTCTCAGGGAACAGTTGTTTATCTCCAACTTCACCTGTTTTCACCTACTAAAGTTTAACTAAACCTTTTCTTTATTTTACAGGGCTGAAGTATATAGATTAATGTGTGAATTTTGGATGCTGCCTGCTTCTCAAGAATTAGATAAGCAACTGCGTTGAAGAAGTGTAGACAGGACTCATCTACCATCATTGTGTTGTTGTTTCTAATGGATATTGGTGGTGACAAAATATTATTTACCTGACAATTCTAAAACTATGTAGATTAGATGAAGTGGCTATTATTGAAGTCCTCAAGTCTTGGGTGATGAGGAGTTTAGCTGAAGATTAATGTTGATTTGATCAATCATTTATGGTTGGACCTGGGAGTTGATAGTATGTTCTCCAGAACTTGTTTGATTCTACTGCATGCATCCTGCTACCACTACAAAGTCGTGGGTCTATTAATCAATAAGGCTATGCTGCCCTTGCATAAAAAGTTTATTTTTTATTTCATTGACGTGACAGCGAATTGTCAGTGAAATTTGCTGGACCATCTAATATCTTTCAACATTTTCTACCCTTTTATTGATATTATTTGCTAGAGATAAATGCCATCTATCTTTAGCTTGTTTGCCATTTCTTTTTGAATAAGAGCTGCTTTGGGTTCTGTGGGAAAATGGAGAGGTGAGTATTTGTTTCTGAAGCCAGAAGTTGTTATTCCCTCTTTTTTACTTTTTAATATCTTCAACTTTTTCTCCTTTCCCTGAACACAGGTACAAGTTAATTAAGGAAGTTGGTGATGGAACATTTGGGAGTGTTTGGAGAGCTATTAATAAGCAAAGTGGTGAAGTTGTAAGTATGTTTTGAGTAGAATGATACATGAATTTGCATTGTGTTTGTTTCATCTAATATGTCATAAAATTCCAGGTTGCAATAAAGAAAATGAAGAAGAAATATTACTCTTGGGAGGAGTGTGTAAACTTGAGAGAAGTCAAGGTATCACATCCCTTTTGATCTTTCCTTGGTTTTAGTCTTCCTATATTAATTCTCTAATTTCTCCTATGACAGTCATTGCGAAAAATGAATCATCCAAATATTGTGAAGCTGAAGGAAGTTATTCGAGAATGTGACACTCTGTGCCTTGTTTTTGAGTACATGGTGAGTGACTGGATTTTGTGGCATATTGGCGGCTGATGTAAAGCCTAATACTAATTGTTTCAACTCAATATTGGGTAATGTAGGAATACAACCTGTACCAACTTATGAAAAACAGGGAAAAGCTGTTTTCTGAAAATGATGTTAGAAATTGGTGTTTTCAAGTTTTCCAAGGTTTAGCTTACATGCACCAGCGTGGATACTTTCATCGTGATCTGAAGCCAGGTACATGATTATCATATTGTACCATTGTGTTAGTATATGGTCTGATGGGGTAATAGGGTTCTGTATATACTATAAAGCTTGGAATGGATATGATGCTAGAATTTAATTCTCTTATTGCTAATTTTTCCATTTTGTTGTCTATTTTAAAAATTTAAATGCGGCTTGCTGGATAATTGAATTGAATATTATGACAAATTAAGATTTACTTATTTCTGTTACTCTGCTACAAAATTTTACTTTTTTTGACTTGAGGTATACATCATTTTGCAGAGAACTTGCTGGTGACTAAGGATGTCATAAAGATTGCTGATTTTGGCCTAGCCCGAGAGATCAGTTCACAACCACCCTATACAGAGTATGTCTCCACACGGTGGTATGTTTTCTCAACTCAATACTTTATTGTTATTGTAAATGTATAATGCACTGTTTCATATGCATTTAATTTAATGTGTATTTGATTAGGTATCGTGCTCCCGAAGTCCTACTTCAGTCCCATTTATATGGATCTAAAGTTGGTAAGTATCTGATATTGAATAATTTTCATTTATGGTGACTTATGTTTTACAAAAATATTATGGTCTAGAGTCTAGGCAATACTTTCCTCTGCTGATGAGGTTCCTTGGATTCGTAGATGGAGGTGGGGAAGGTGTATGCAAATATGTGTTGGCATGAAATTTAAAGTTTCTAACATTTTTAGAGAAGGCAATATTTGTGCTGATAAATTGGCTAATTTGGGTGTTGACAATAAGTTAGAGTTTTTTTTGTACTCTGTTATACCTCCTTGTCTTAGTTTGGGTTTTTTCTTTAATAATATATTTCATGTGTTGGCAAATGATTGGTGGATTTTGAGGAGTCAGCCTAGCTGAGATATCAAAATTTATAATGATGGCTAGTATGAGTTTTATGAAAAAAAAAAAAAAAAAATTGTTGTCTTGCACTTACTTT
>Ga0099825_1006234_pt1 | contig 15002 bp, 9 predicted proteins | sample SiratroredBW_FD_76838 | JGI IMG/M metagenome (GOLD analysis project Ga0099825, IMG submission 76838) | Root nodule microbial communities of legume samples collected from California, USA - Siratro red BW | ecosystem: Host-associated > Plants > Roots > Nodule | place: USA: California | collected... | reverse complement strand
TCTTGATTAAATATATTGAAATCTGTGAGCTAGCCTGACTCACCATGAATATGCCTAGGTCTATTTTCAGCTGTATCAAAATAATCTTGGGGTGTACGTGAGCTGATTTTTTCTTTTATGGCAATCCAACTCATCCATGATTATGGGTTGGACTAGCTTGGTTCTCAGTTTGAAACCCAGATAGGTCCTTTTGGATTATAAGATGACCTATTGGAAACTGTTTTTTGCATATGTAGCCATATTACTTCAGTCTCCAGTGAGTTTTTCAATTATTGTAAATAGAAAGTTATAAACATTTAAATCTGGTAGTCTGTTACCATTGATATTAATAAAGGCTGCAAGTCATAAATTGGCATTATTTTGGAGTTACCAAAGAAATAATAAAGGCTGCAAGTCTCAAGCTAACTTTTCTGGTTTAGGCCCACGTAGGAATAGCTCTTCTGAATGCAATTCCTCCAACTCAAAGTGGAAACTCGTCTTCAGATTCTTCTAAGGAAGAAGGTTCAAAATCTGTTAAGCAAAAGAAATCTAAGTCTGCACTAGACACATCTGGAAAGAGTGCCGGTGAAGGCACTTCCAAAGGCAAAGTTGTTTCAAAATCAGATTCCAGTAGCCAGTCTTCTGGCAACCGTCATCAAGCAGCTGTTGAGATGCAACGGCAGAAGCTTAAGAAGATGATTGATGAGCTTAATGAGGAAGGAGATGGTCGTGCACCCATAGTCAAGCTTGGTGATGCTTCAATGGCATCTCCGTTCACTGCTAAGCATGCATCCGTTGCTCCTACCACTGACATAATTCGTCAAGGTCGGAGTACTCTGGTGACAACCCTCCAGATGTTCAAAATTCTGGGTCTGAACTGTCTTGCTACTGCATATGTGTTGAGTGTTATGTATCTGGATGGTGTGAAGCTAGGTGACGTACAAGCCACAATAAGTGGTGTATTCACTGCTGCGTTTTTCCTCTTCATCTCACATGCACGCCCTCTTCCGACTCTTTCTGCTGAACGTCCTCACCCCAACATCTTCTGTGCTTATGTTTTCCTTTCCCTTTTGGGACAATTTTCTATTCACCTGCTTTTCCTGATTTCATCTGTGAAAGAAGCTGAAAAATATATGCCAGATGAATGCATTGAACCTGATGCAGATTTTCATCCTAACCTGGTGAATACTGTTTCCTATATGGTGAGCATGATGCTTCAGGTGGCCACATTTGCTGTGAACTATATGGGCCATCCCTTCAACCAGAGTATTTCTGAAAACAGACCGTTCCGGTATGCACTTGTTGCTGCTGTCATTTTCTTTACTGTGATTACATCTGATCTCTTCAGGGACTTGAATGACTGGTTGAAGTTAGTGCCATTGCCGGTGGGATTAAGGGATAAGCTACTGATTTGGGCGTTTCTAATGTTTTTGGTTTGCTATTCGTGGGAGAGACTATTGAGATGGGCCTTCCCTGGTAAGATGCCGGCTTGGAAGAGGCGACAACGGTTTGCTGTATCTAATTTAGATAAGAAGAAACAGGTCTAAGTAGTCGACGAAGAAAAACGATGTTGCAATCATGACTAGGTCAGAGACTTGATGAATTTTGTTATAGGTTTTTTTGTCAATTATCTTTCTAGCTCTTTTTCCCAACAATGGATGAGAAATTTATCGGATGTCAAATTGTTTTTGGGAGAAAGGTATGAATTTTAGAACACGTGCCCTCCCATCTATCTGAGATAATGATGTTGTTAACACAGCAGTTTTTAATTATTTTAATGCTAGCATTCATTATACTCGACCTCATTGCACGTAAACTAAATAAAATAAAAGCCGTTTTACATGACTGATAAATGAGCATTTCTTTAGCTCTTCGGTGTATGATTAGAGCACGAGTTTTTTATGCTGAGAACATATACGTGATAGCAGTACAGGTACTTTGAAATTTTACGGTAGTAATTACAATATAAAGACATACAATTACTATAATAACGAAGAGTTGACACGTTAGATGTATTCAACGAGTCCACAAATTGATAGAAGTTTCAACATAGAATGGGCTAGGATTTGGAACTGAATAATGAGATAATTAGATCCGCCATAATGATCAAAATGTTTGTTAACCATTTAGATCAGTTACGAGAAAAAAAATCTTATAAAGTAAATGAATGAACACTATTTTAATACGGTGAACTCGAAATTACTTCACATGTTATGTTTGGTATAACTCAAATACGATAAGAAAACTTATTGGTATTGGCTGTATTCTTCAATTATATTTAGAGTTTTATATTATAATTAATTGCTTAAAGTACTTTTAATGTAAAAATTTTAAATTTAAGACTTATGTTTTACAAAAGAAATTCATTTAAGCATGCTGATGGAAAAATTTTAAAATTAAGGATTCTGTTAGACCTTGAATCTTAAGAAAATAAAAATTTCAGTAATATGTCTTGATAACATGAACTTAAAAAAAATTGTTGGAACAGTTGAAGTGAAGTTCTTATAAAATTTTATGTGTGGATTGAAACAGTAACAAAAGCAGCACATAGAAGTGGACTGAATGCAATGTCATTCACTGATACCAAGTAATGTCGTCCATCCTTTGATCTTGGGTGACACCGGAATATATATCCAATGTCATCTGAACTGGACGGATAGTGCAAAGCCTTCTGCATTTAGAATGCTTTCTTTACGTAAATCATAAACATGCATCCAGACTTGTCCTTCGTATGCGTGTCCCATAGTCAAATCCAGATGTGAGCAACTGACACTTCATTGGAGTACCCAATACACGTTGCCAAGACAGCTAAAGTTTATAGACTGATTCTTGTACTTTTCAAAAACAACACGATTTTATCAAAAAAAATGTTTACTTAATATTTAACTCAATCATCAAACTAATTAATAGCAAATTAAAAACATAGATGTTATAATATTTTTATAGTTGACCCTTTTCGTTGAAATGATAGAAAAAATAAAAGAAAAAGTAGAACTTATTGATGGACAAGGCCTAAGAAATAGACCAATTACTAGATCATTAGAAGTTTCCTAAGTTAGCAAATCCATTGTGTCTAGTGGTTATGTTCAAATTTTAAAAGTTTCGTAGGTTTCCTTCCATGCACACGAACTATTTGATAAAAGTATACTGGAATTGAGAATTTTACTGCGAGCAAACTACTTCATATTTTGAGCTGAAATTTTGTATTAGAATACTTCAAGATATATATAATAACGTGTTAAAAAGGCGCATTCAAAATCAAAATACAAAAAGATATATACAATAACGTGTCAAAATTGCTCTTGGTTTTTTCAATTATTTTAAGTTTTTCAGTGACTATTTTGTTCCAATTTAATTATGATTAATTCATATATGATGTTGGGACAAGGACAAAATTTCAATAAAAATTACGTTGTAGAAAAGTATCATAAATTAGAGAAGACTGACTCCCAATTCATAATCTTGTATTGCTTTTAGTTTTTGAAATCTATTCTAGTGCCAATCTTTGGGTATTCGTTTTGTGTGCCAAAACCTTTGTTCAATGCCTTAATTTGTTTGTCATTTTAATTCTCAATTCTTTGAGTTTGTCCATTAAAATTCATTTGAGTTTAGCTTTTATTGAGTTTTATTGTTATTAATGTTGGTGGCTTCTTGAATGAGCTAGTTTCTTGGAAAAGAGATTTGGAATGTGTTAGAACAAAACTCCTAGATCAGGTCACAAAGATGAACCTCCAATACAGCTGCATTGAGAGACAAGTTGCTTAGATAGTGTAGAGTTAAAAATGTAAGGCATTGTAACAAATACTTAGAATGCATAGTATAATATTTTTAATTTTTCGTAAATCATTTGATTGTATTGCTTTGAGTTAAGCTAGGAATAGACAAGAGCCCAAGTCTAGAGATCCTAAGGTTGACTTACCCATTTTTATGAAAAAAAATGTAGATACTTACTTGGATTGAAAAATGTAACAACTGTTTTCTTGTTATCATGTCCATAAAAATAGGAAAGTGTCCTTACTCTTAGCTTCTAGGACCACACTATGCCTATCCTAGAAAAAGAGAGACATCCTCATAATGAGCCAACAATAGTACATTTGATGATTTGAGAAGTGTTCTGAGACACCGTCACATACCCTCATATTATCACAGGGAGCTAATGGATAAGCTTCATAGACTTCATCAAAAGAATATAAGTGTAGAAGAATATCGACAGAAGATGGAGTTATATATGATGATGACAGGTATTAGAGAGGAAGAACTTGTTATTGTGACTAGGTTAATGAGTGATCTCAGTCTTGAAATAAGAGACAAGGTGAAACTTATTTCTTATCGTGATTTGAACGATTTATTTATGTTGTGCTTAAAAATAGAATAACAAAATTTAAGAAAATGTTCTGGAAGAAGTTCACACTTTGACTCTTATTACAAGGAGTCCAACAGGGAGGGAAAATATTCAAAAGAAAAACCAAAGGAAAACCTTTTCCAAAATCTGGCCAAAGAAAAATTTAAAAACAAAGAAGAACATTCTTTACACACATGCACTAGTAATGTTAAATGTTTCAAGTGTTTGGACCAAGGACATGTCAAGGCCCAATGCCTATCCATGAGAACCATTCTTCTCAAGGGCAAAGACATATACAACAATGAACATGAGGCTGCCAGTGCTAGTGAGCATGATAAGCATGAGAATACCAGTAGCATTTGTGTCACCTCTAAGACATCTCACATCTCTTTTGCCAAGGCACATTGTGATACCCTAAAAAATTAAGCAAGATTTTAAGTTGAAGTAATAATATTTTTTTCCATACACATATTAAGCATTTTTGCTCTCAAGATCATTCCAATCAAACAAAGGTTTCTCAACAATTTCACCAACAAAAATTAGTTTTAGGAATATAAGAGTCATTAATAATTGCAACCCCAATCCTACAGTCAATTGATTCAATGAAAATTTTCATTCTCATTTTCCAAAATGATAGTTCACATCACTAAACATTGGAGGTCTATTGGTTGAGACTCGTTCAACAAATGAAACTTTGTTTTCAAGGAGATAAAGAGCACAATACACCAATATTTTATATTGGTTCATTCTTTCTTCTATTTTCTTTGCCAATCAAGCAAATATTTGACTAAAATCATAAAATAATACGACACAAAAACATTACAACACCAAGAAACACTCTTGCACTCTATCTAATTATAATACAAGAACCTATACAAACACTTAGAAATGAGAATGAAATAAAATCTACAACTGCAATGAAATACCCAGGTTAAGAGTTTGCAAAAAGACTTCCCTAAACTATGGAATAGTTGCAAAACTACTAATATACGTAAGTTGCTCCAAAAAATTAATTTTCACATTATTGATCAAAAGAATGACTAATTTCTCTCAGAAAATGATTTAGCACAAAAAAATGATCTCTCAAAAAAGTTCTATCTCTCATTGTATTTCAGACTTCTTAACTTGGATATTTATAAAAGTAGACTTTAACAAAATCAACCAATTAACTCAACATTGAGTTTATTTATTTTATTTAAAGTGATTTCAATTGATTAAGTCTAAAAATTAACTCTTTACAAACATCAATATTTAAGTTTTTCTTAAGTCTTATTTCGGAAACATATTTTAACCAAATATTTTTTTAGAACAACTGCATAACCAAGACTTATCTTATCAGAGAAGCAACACACACCTAAGTATTCTAAAACAAATCTTCAAAAACTTCACCACTAATTGGATTCGTCAAATATTTCAGTAGTTTTGCCAACACAAAGGAGTCAATAAGCCTCACCTTTGGATTTGTCTAGTCTACAAATAGTATTTCTCACCATTGTGAAAGTGACTCGAGTGATAATTCCCTTAATTTAAAAGAACTATCATGAAAGTTCAAGTCACTCAAATCGTAGAAACAACAAGAGATAATCAATAAAAATAAAGAGAAAATTGAAAAAAAATGTTCAAATTGCCATCTTACACCTTAGAATTTTAAGGTAGAAAGAAAAAAAATTAAGAAAAACAAGAATAGTTCTTTTAGGAGTTCTGAAAATGAAGATACTTAGGATGAAAGAGGGTAGTTTAAGACTAAGTAAATTCAATCCTCTCTACTTAGAAGGCATAGGACAAAAAATAGAGTCTTAGATACTAGGGTTGACCTTCCTCACTTTCATGGTAAAGAAGATGTGGAAGTTTATTTAGTTTGAAAAATAAAAATCGAACAACTATTCATCTACAATGAGATCAAACAACTATTCCTCTAAACAACTATTCGTCTACTACCATGTAAGTAAGAAAAGAAAAATGTCCTTAACCGCATTGAATTTTCAGGATTATGCAACGCGCAAGATTATTTAAATAATTTAAAAAATAATAGAATTTTAAGCCTACATTTTATTTTCAAGAATTATAATAATTAAAAAAAATACTTTTTATAGTTATAAAAAATGATAAAAGAGAATATACCATTGTATAACTTTATTAAAAGTAGTCCTTGTTAATAACTAAAATATTAATTAAATAATCACGATAAAAAGTATTCAGAAAATCATTTCCGAATTTAATGGATGTGTACAAAAAAGTATGAGTACAATTTTTTCATCTAATATGAATTCACTAAATTATATGACAGGTTTTAATATATTACACTAAATTGTTAAAAGAAATAATATATTTATTAGTTGTTATATAAGTAATTGATGTTATTATTAACCATTAGATGATGCTGTGAAATTAAATTAGTTTCTTGAAAAGTAATGTTTGTTTTAAAGGTGGAAGACTTCTATAATCTACGTGCTAACTGTTAATAAATGTCGACCTATGAACATCCCAAGCAAGCATAGTAGAGAAAATCTAGCTAAGTACTCCATTTCATTCTAAATTTGTTGCCTTTTTAAATCAGAAATAATATTCGCAAAGTTTGTCTTCTTAGTACTCTGGGGAGGATGAACTTTTCCATTATAAGTTGGAAAGGAAATTTTCCATTGATTTGTCATAAAGACAGGTTAAGGTAAAATGAAGTCGAGTGAACAGTGAACATGTCATACACTTTAAATTTTCAACTTCAACACTCAGTTTCAATGAGAATTGAAATAATAAGAATAAATCGAAATCGTGCTTTTTATTTAAAAATAGAAATGGTGAGATTATGTTAAGAAGTATGATTTTAGAAAAAAAAAAAAAAATCTTGATTTGTTTGAAGTACAACTTCAATATAAAACATAAAAAAAATTAGATGGTCATAAAATTATTTTTGCAAACATAATTTATTCATTTTGAAATCATATCCGTGTAAGTACAATTTGTCCATCTTTATAATGATTTTTAAAATCTCTCCATTTACATACAATTACACCATGATAAAAAAAAATCATTTCATTCATACATTTTTCTTGAGAAGGTTACACATTAAATAACTAGACATATATTTAACTCTCATCAATAAACACTTTAGAAATAAATAAATATATATATATATATATATATATATATATATATATATATATATGTATATATATATATATATATATTTTAGTTTTAAACTACTGGACTTAAAAATCCGTAAGGCAAATTGGTTTTTGTATTTGGAGGTGTGTGGACCAACACTTCTACATGACATAAACTCCCTCTTTGCCACACACACTCCATCTATGAATATATTTTATTCGATCTCGTTTTCGCGTGTTTGAATGCTATGACAATTTTTAAAAGTGAGTTTATTACATACTTATTCGAGAAATATGATTTAGTCAAAATATAGGAGTACCTATATAATAAGAATTTATTTCAACGTGTGTAAATTGTCATAAGCACTTGGTTTAGTAAAAGGGATATTTGTTTATAAAAAAATTAGATATTTGTACTTCCTTTTACATTTGAATTTGTTATTTTATTTTTAATGAAAATTGAAGTAGTAGTTATAATACCTACTTAAATTATCACTAACAAGATCTCCAATAAAATTATTAACATTATTATAACTAAGAATATTATTTTATATAGAATTCACATATACAAATAGTTTACAATTAAAGAAAGTTACTTTAAAAAAATTCTCAATTTAAACAACTTGTATATATCTATATATTCATAAACTAATCTTATAATTAACTTTCAACAAAGATGCTCTGTGATTAAAGTAAAGGTTGTTGTCGGTGACCAAATTAGTAATTGTGTGTCAGAATTGTGAAGAAAATGCCTAGGCGCCCATTGTTTCAGTAGCCACTCACCAAAAACAATTAAAAGTCGCCCTAAGACTTTTTGTTATTATTAGAGATAAAAGCTTAAAACATCTTTTAAATCTCATAAACCATTTAATAAACACTGTTTTAAAACATGGGGCAGAGTGAACATTTGAATTGGAAATCAGGAAAGTAATGTGCAAAATTGGTAAAGCGAATAATCTAACATTTTTATTGTAATTTTTCCTAAGATAAATAAAATATTAAATAATCAGATTTATTCTTTAATTTTAAAATTTAAATATTAAATAATTAATTTACTCGGTAACATTCTTTTTTTTTTTAAAAAATTACAGATTTAAATATATTTTTTAAAATTATAAAAAATTCTCTTGGTCTTTAATAACATTTCATTAGGTTTAGTCCTCAAATTTTGTTTTTTTTAATAAATATGTTTTGTCAACGATTACTTTAGAAAATAATACTAATAAAGACTTTACAAAAAATTAAAATTTATAACAATTAATTAAATCGATACTTTTAAATAGTTAAGATGTAAGTAGTTAAGATGTAAGTATGTTGAAACTAACGAACATATTGAACTTAATTTATTACGTACTTTATCGTAGTGTTTAATGCATATTTGGATGTTAGTTTGAAGAACTCAAAATTACCTTTATTTTCAAAATAATAAATTACTTTACCTTTATTTTTTTATTTTGAAACTAAAAAAGTGTTTTTGAAAGTAAAGAAATTGTGGATCGAAGATTTTATATACACATTCTTGGATTTCTCTTTTCTGGTTTGTTTAGATTAAAGAATAAATTTGATATGAGACTGAATAAGAAATTTAATTATTTGAATTAAGAAAAAGATGAAGAGATTTGAATAGAAAATTTATAAATGATATAATATGTAAAAATAATTTTAATTGATGAAATATTGAGATATAATTTTACCATTGACTTTAAAAATAATTAAAATAAAATATTTTTAATTTGGTTTAGGTGATTTATAATTTTGATGGTTTTAGCAATTTGTGGAAAATGTTTAATAATACAATTAGCCTTATTTAAATTTAATTTATAATGACTTATTATTAAGTTGTTGGATATAATTAATAAATTGAACTTATTAATTTAATTGTAATATTAGAATATTATTACGAGGAAAAATATTTTTTGATGGACACGAAATTGTCAATTTTATATAATTAAAAATATAAGAATTATGAAATAAGAGGCAAAAGTTTAATTATAATAAAATAACATATATTCGTAATTATTACAAGTCATACAACAATTACTTCCTGAAGACTTGTAAAATTTTATGATTTTGTGATGCACCGATTAATTCTGTTGTTGACGGCGTCCATTTGCTTGCGTATATAGCTATGCAAATTTTGGATATCTAGGTGTAAATTATCATATATATTATGCATATTTATCTGCAAACTGTGCCTATTAGTATGCAAATTATCATGAGTTGTACAGCTGAAAATTCTTGATATTAATGGTCAAAATACTTAATCAAAGTTAGAATTCTTGAATATCACTTATCATCTGTGAGAACATTTTACGTATTAGGGGGACTAATATTTGGGGTGAGGTTGTTGAACATGGTCGTCATGTTGTGGTTCATCATCATTATTGTCGCGATCTCTTTGATGACGGCGGATGACGATCTGAATTTTTTTTTAAATGAAATAAAGGTGTGAAATAATGTGGGTTAATAAGAAAAGGAGTTGACACTATAGGAAAAACCAAGAAAAACCAAGAAAAATGAAAAAGTGGTCTACGAGTTAGAGACGAATTCGGTAGTCTGTTACGTGTGGGGAAGATATTAACACCCCCATAACGCCTGTACCAAGACAATACCTTTAATTGAATGAGTGAAACGAGTGTGGTTTAATAAAATGTTTATTTTTCCAAAATAAAATAAAAAATAAAAAATAAAAACAAAGAATAATTTTTAAGTTAAAGGATCTGATAAAGATTGACTTTGTTCTTACGTATCTCCATTCATGATGGTTGAAGAATCAGGTAACACGTAGTTTAGAAAATGAAAAATTTTGAAATTTTGATAATTTTTTATTTTTGGGGATTTTTTTTAATTTTTTATTATTTTATTAATATGGTACCGTATTTGATACGGTTCCACATCTGCAATGACCAAGAGGGCAACATATGTGCCATATAGGTCATGTTGCATCGTTCGGGGTGCAACGAGAACGCGCATTGAAGTGACGTTCAATGTCATGATAGATACGACAAACGAAACGTGCCAGGATACTACATTCGGTCATATATGGGAGATACAGTATTGGTCAACACTCATGTGAAGTGACATTCAGTGTTAATGGGATACGATTTTTGGTGAGATGACATCATTCAGTACCCGAAATGACGTCATACAGTTTTGGTGAGGAAGTATATGTGATGACCCCATTCGGCATTTAAGATGACGTCATTCAACACCCGAGATGACATCATACGACTATAGGAAGGAAGTATTGATGATGATGTCATTCAGCTCCCGAGATGACGTCATACGGTTTTGGCTTGGATGCAGTTTAATGTTTGGAAGTGAAAGAAGTAGGTGGAGGTTCTGGATGAAGTCATGGCTGACTTATGAGATCATACGGTTCTTAGCTAAGATGTGGTTTAATGTTTGGAAGTGAAAGAAGCAGTTGGAAGTTCTGGATGATGTCATACAGCTGACGTATGACATCATACGGTTCTCAATTAAGAGCAATATGGTTACATGATTGAAAGCGATGCAATTAAATTTGAGATGGCCAACAAAAGTGTGGCAAAGCTCAGTGGAAGAAAGGTTATGATAATAAAGTTGAAAATTATAACGATATAGTTTAAGTGAGATCATGCAATATGGTCAAGGATTATGGATAATGGATGATGATACGGTATAAGGAATTGTAATAAAGGTTAAGGTAAGTATGATACGACTCAAGGTGCTCGAGTGTGATACGACCAAAGGCTTAAGTGTGAGTGATGAATAAATCGACCACTCTAATTGTTTTTGATGTTTGGGTTTTTTTTGGGGGTTTTCTATCTTTTGATTGAAGGTGAGAGTGGGTTCAAGATCTGTGAGAGAGCCAACGGGAGTGTGGCATAACTCATAGTGGGAGAGTGGTGATGGTAGTGAACACAAAGAGCTCACCCAAGTGTCGAGGACATGCTCGACTCCACCAAAGAGCTCGGTCATCGTACCAAAGACATGCTCAGCTCCAAAGAGCTTGGCCATTACACTAAAGACATGCTGGACTCCAAAGAGCTCGGCCATGATACTAAAGACACTTAGTTACGCCAAACAGCTCGACCATTACGCTGAAGACACACTCAACTATGCCAAAGAGCTTGGTGAGGTGAATGATAACATTGAAGAGCTTGATAACACTGTACATGTGCTCGGTGTAGTGGTAAAACACTTTGGGAGCTCGGCCATGACCAAACGATACTCGACAAAGCTCAATGCTCGAATTAGGTTTAAGATTGGTTTTTGGAATTGGTTTTAGTATGGGATAAAGTTCTTGGTTTTATTCTTGGTTGCGTTTCTTGATTGTTATTTGTGATTGGGTTTTGGATTTCTTTGTTGAAGGTATGGTTTAAGATTTGTGAGGGTGCCGACGAGAATGTGACATAACTCAGTGTTCAACCTTCACACTGAAGACATGTTTGGCCAAGTCAAAGAGCTCGGTAAGATGAGAAACGAAAAATATTTGCTAAAGGGCTTGGTTACACCGAGGACATGCTTGGTGCAATGGTAAAAATGCCAAGGCTCATTCATAAGCAAGCAATGCTCGGTGAGATGAACACAGAACTTAGGTTTAGATCTGAGTTGATTTTTGAGGTTGGTTCTCGACTGTGGTTTAGAATATCATTAAGGTTTCATGGTTTAAGGTTTATAGGTGAAGGTTTTTAGTTTGGTTCACGGGATGATGTCTTTGGTTAAATTAGTGGTTTAGGTTATAGGTTAAAATCCTAGGTTTAGGTCCTCAGCGAAGTTCAAAGGTTGAGATTCTGAACTTGGTTTACAGGTTAAAGATCTTCAGCTAAATTCGTGAGTTAAGATGTTCTCGGTTAAGGTTTGTGGATTGAAGGTCTTCGAGAAAGTTCAATTGTTGGGATACTCGACTTGGTTTAGGTCCTTGGTGTGATTATGGGTTACTATTTCTTGGCTTGATTTGTGGGTTAAGATTATAGGTTGAATGTAAAACCTGAGGTTGTCAGCAGATGTATGACAAATCCCACAGTGGAAGAATAGTTAAATTTCTGTGTTTGGTTCATGGGTTGGGTTATGTGTTGCAATATGGGTTAAGTTCTGGGTTTGGCTGGGTTATTATGGGTTGCTCAAGGAAGAAGAAGATGAAGCAATCAACATCGTGTTCAAGGCAGCGACATTGAACATCACCAAATCACAACAATTTTCAATTATTTTTCACATGATCAAATTCATTTTACAAATCACGTTTTGGATTTCAATGTTTCATACATTCATGCATCACATTCAAGGTAATTGGATTTCAATGTTTCATACATTCATGCATCACATTCAAGGTAAGGAAGACGATGAACAATGATGGCAGAATTATAGAGACAAGCACACAACAAGAAACTATTACAGAAATTCACATAAACGATCGAGAGGACGAAAAGATTTCACATACCTGTTGAAGAATCAATCACAGAAAGATTCGTATCGATTTGAGCTTCACTCCTCCGTCTTCTCTTCGTCTTCTTTGCTTCTGCTCCTCTTCTATAACTTTCTCTCTCCCCGAATACACGAGCGCTCTCACTTTCTCTTTTGTTTCTCTATGACTTCTTCGTTCAACCTTTTTCCTCCTCACAATCTCTGTAATTTCAGTAATGATGTATTCTGTATCCAACAAACCCCTCAAACATCTATATTCTTCTCTTTTGAAGGCAATGCCGACAATCTGGCTCCTCTTACAATAAGATCATCATTTTGTTTTAGCTTAATGATTGTCGTTAACCATCCAACGCATTCTGTTTTTACTTAAGCAAGTGCCTTCCAATGTTCAAATTTCGGTCCAACTTCCTTCTTGATGCAATGAACGAAACCCATGAAACATTTGTAACAAAATCCATGCAAAGGCAATGATTGGAATGTGCAACGACGATGAACAATGATGCCACGTCTGAATAAATTGAAATTGGAAAATGGGTAAACGACAATAAGGAATTTGGCCAGCTAAAGGTGAGTAATTGGGCTAAAGGAAGATGAAGGTGTAGGTTGGGCCAAGGGTAGGCGAAGAGTTGAAAATTAGAAGTCGGGCAACGAAGTTGAGGAATTGGAAATTACGCTATGAGCCAAACCAAAAGTATCTACAAAAATGGTGGGGGTACCCTTAAAAAAAAAAGAGAAAGAAAGAAAAACAAGGGTAAGAACAATAGAAAATATTTTTTATTTTTCTTATTTCACCCAGACGAAATTAACTGTCTTTCTTTACTTAGATTTTACTAGATAATTTGAAAATTAAAATTTTCAAATTGTTAGAGTAAAAAATAATTTAAGACGGAAACAACTAAGTTCGTTTGGGATGAAAAAGAAAATATTTTCAAAATTTGGAATTTAAAAGAAAGAAAAATGACGTCATAACCTTAACCTTCCAGGGACGAGAGGATTATACATCAAAATGGGTGAGACATCGACTTTATACAAAGATGAGAGGGTCATATGCCATTTAGCGTTGGAAAAGAAATGTGAGATCGAGACCTTGACCATGTCGAGAGGGTCACATATTATCACTTTTGAACCAACTTGTAAGACCGAGATCTTGTATCGAAAGGATCGTCGTATCTTCACTTCTTAAATTAAGACCTTATATTGAGAGGGTTACAAATCTTCACTGCTTATTGAAAAATAAATCTCGTATCGAGAGGGTTACAAATCTTCACTGTTAAACAAACTTGTGAGACCGAGATCTTGTATCGAGAGGATCATCGTATCTTCACTTCCTAGATTAAGACCTTGTATCGAGAGAGTCTTTTATGAAAATGTGAGACTAGAACCTTGTATCGATAGGGTTACGAACCTTCACTGGTGATATAGATCTTGTATCACGAGGATCATTACTCGAAACATAAGATTGACCTTGAATTAGCGCGTCACACCTAAAACTGTGAGATCTAGACTTTGTATCGAGAGGGTCATCATATCTTCACTTGAGACCATGTATCGAGAGGGTCTTTTGAAAAAAATGTGAGATCGATTTCTTATATCGAGAGGACCACGAAACTTCATTGGAGATTTAGATCTTGTATCGAGAGGATCTTCACTGCAAACATAAGGTTGACCTTGAATCAGCAGGCCACTCCTAAAACTGTGAGATCTAGACTTTATATCGAGAGGGTCATCATATCTTCACTCGGGACCTTGTATCGAAAGGGTTTTCTAAAAAAATGTGAGATCTTGTATCGAAAGGATCATGAATATTCACTGGAGATTTAGATATGGTATCGAGAGGATCATCGCTCTAAATATAAGGTTGACCTTGAATCAGCGAGTCACACCTAACGTGAGACCGAGATCTTGTATCGAGAGGATCACCGTATCTTCGCTTGACCTTGTATAAGCCGGTCATTCATCTTCTTTCGACCTTGTATTGAGAGAGTCATTTCTTCATTTGAGAATTGAAAACTTTGAGTTTTTGCTTGTCTGAAAGATATGCATGTATGCAAGGTAGTTAAAATCGAGATTTTGAGTAAGATCGTGGAGAGTTTATAAGATCGTAAATCGTGAAATCGTAACACGAATAGTAGATTTTACTTTTTTTTAAAGTATATATATATATATATATATAT
>Ga0099825_1006233_pt1 | contig 15004 bp, 9 predicted proteins | sample SiratroredBW_FD_76838 | JGI IMG/M metagenome (GOLD analysis project Ga0099825, IMG submission 76838) | Root nodule microbial communities of legume samples collected from California, USA - Siratro red BW | ecosystem: Host-associated > Plants > Roots > Nodule | place: USA: California | collected... | reverse complement strand
TTAATATTAATAGTAATAATGATAATAATATTAATAATAATATTATTATTAATAATAATAACAACATGAATAATAATATTAATAATAAAATTTATAATATTAATAACGATACTAATATTAATACTATTATTAATAATATTAGTAATATGAAGAATAATAATGTTAATAATAATAACAATAATAATAATATATTAATATTAATACCAATAAGAATATTAATAATAATGATAATAATAATATTATTATTATATATAGATTTGTATTCTTATCTAAAATTTAGATATAAAATTTGTATGTAAAACATAAATGTAAATCCGTATGTAAAAATCTATACGTAATGTTGATTTTACGTATGAATCTAAATTTGTGTGTTATTGATGTTACATATGAATTTTGATTCAATTTATATGTAATATTTATAGATAAATCACAATTTTTTGGTATGTCATTCTCTATTGTCTTTGTTTGATAACAATTTCACAAACTCTAATGATAACCATTTGTGTGATTCTTGTGCACAACATACCATATGGAATATGTGTGTTGTTCCTTTTTTTCACGAATTATCTTGAGAGAAAGTTTTCAGTGCTTTAATATCAAGAAAGGCAAGTTGATTAACTTTCCCTGAAACAAATGATACAAAAATGTAAGGATCTTTTTTGAGTTACATGGTCTTTCGAGTTGATACATGGTAAGATGATGTTAAAGAGAACTTTGTGGATTACTCTTCCCAAAAGAACCAGGTTAGAGCTTTTCACAAAATTTATCATAACAACATTGTAGATTATGGTCATGGTTTAACATATAACAAGTTGTCCACTTGTTCAATTGTTAGGTCATCATTCCATTAACTAATGAACACAAAACCTTCCTCTTTCAGGTGTCCTACCCTAGCGATGTTGAAAATGAAGATTTTGACTGTTTTTCCAGCCACTTCACCTTCAATGCCATCATTGGAGGGTTGTGCAAAATGGAAAATCAAGCTAAAACAAACAAAATCAAACTTATAAAATTTCAACAAATATGTGTCAACTTCTAAAAATCATAAAAAATAATAAAGGAGTTCAAATCAAAGAATTCATATGTCAATTTAAAAGCCTATAATACAACTAGAATAAATAAAAAAATGTTTACAAAAACGTTATAATCGAAATAATAAACAAAAGTAAAATAAATTGAAAATATAAAATAAAAAAATTATGTAAAATAAACCCAATTTATTATTAATAAAAGAAAATGAACTAAAAATTAAAATAAATTAGATAAAAAATACACTTGTTGCATAATAAAATTATAATAATTAAATATGGTGTTATTAAAATTTTATGACAAACTTTCTTGTGAAATAGTAAACTAAGGAATCTTTACCGTTTTTAAAAAGCTTAACTGAGCTACCACAATGTGATACGGTGTGAACATACTTTCCATATTTACTATTTTTAACAATTTGGTTCAAACAAGAGTATGTGGCCATATTAAACACTTATTAATGTAAGAAAATATACGTCTTCACCCATTTCCTAATACTTTGAAATAAAGTATCCAACAAGGTGCCTTTACATAAGCATTTCAAGTACAAATGTAAAAGGCTTCTTTGTTTTTTTGACTTTAATGCTAAAAACTTCCTATTTTGCTTTTGCCATAAGAATTGCTTACGAGCTTTAAACAATTTAATTCTAAAGTCAAGGTTAGCCTCAATATTCTGTAATAGTACGTGCAACCATATCTTTCCAATAAACACCAATAACACTATTCTCCAATTATGTCAGCCAAACAATTCTTAATACATGCCATTTGAATACCTACCTAGACATGCCATTTGAATACCTACCTAGACTTGAAAATATTTACGTTACTCCATAATAGATATGTAGATTATGGGTATATGTAAACATTTTCTTATGTAATTTCAGTTCATTTCATGCAATAAGACAATCACTAACTTTTACATTTGATTGTAACATTTGTCATTTATATGGTAATTTCGAAGCTATCATTTACAATTCAGAATAAAAATGATGTCTTCAATACCAATATTTTTTTACACTATTAAATATTTTCAAACTCCTTATTGTATTAAATATGAAGGTTAAATTAAACAAGAAAAGTATTGCTTCCAAAATTTGGAATAAAAATGTTTCTCAAGTATTCCAGATTCGTAATGTTTTAAAATTATATATGTATATATATATATATATATACAAGGCTCAAACTAGTTTACTTGCATACGTCATTTTGCGTCTTTTTTGGAGGTTTGATGTTTCCACGTGAATTGAAGAGGATGGAGTGGAAATATTGGTTTGGAGTTGATGTCTGGACGTGTAAAATGGAATTTGGAGTTAAAGATAGTGTAAGGTTAGGCTAACACACTTAGGAGGAGGTTAGATTAAAGTTTTGAGAATGAAGACTTTTCTAAGGAGAGCTCTAAAATAAGAAGAAATTGTTCTGGTAACACTATAATTCTTATTCATTCAAAGCTGAAAAATGATGTATACAAGGTCCCTATATATAGTGCATGGGACATCCAAGCCTCTTTAATGAGGAGTTGACACACGCCAAACTAGGATTGGAGAGAATCCTCTCTATACATTGGATGACATGTGGCAAGTGACATGGAAAACATGCATAGGAGGCGCCACATAAGCTTATACATAGGCACCACACAAGGCTTAAGTAGGCGCCACACAAGCCCTAGCAAACACTCTCCTTATCTCTCTTAGGGTTAGAGATTTTAGCTCCAAGTTTCAAGACAAACTAGTCTACTTTTTGGCCAAATACAAGGCTCAAAATTAAATTCCTATGCTACTTTGGCCCAAAATACAAGACCCAGATAAATCCTACAGTACTCCATACAATATGTATAGAGTATTTGAAGAAGAAAGTTTTTTAATAAATCACTTTCAATAAAAGAAAAGTCTTCTGGAAACCTTCTTCCTCTTCCATTATCTTGGTCATCCTTCTTGTGCTTGGTCTAACATGTGGTTCTTTAGATTGTCCTCCATCATACCCTCCCTCTTAAAAATGATCTATCCTCAGATCATCAGTACTCAGTCCTGTAAAAGGAGTTAGATCACAAACATTAAACACAAGACTTACTCCATAATCCTCTAGAGTTCCAATAAGTATGCATTATCATTAATTTTGCAGAGGAAATTTCCTTTGGGAGTTAGTTTGAATTTTCTCAAAGAAGGAAATATATCTTTTTGCAAATGCACCCATACTAACTCCCCTTTCTAAAAATTAATTTCCTTTCTCCTTTTGTTGTTGTATTCAACATGTTTTTTAGTTTGTTTTTCAATTCGTTCCTTAATCTTCTCATGAAACTTCTTAACAAACTCTGCTCTGAATATTCCTTTTTTGTAAAATAAGGAAGAACTATCAGGAAGAGGTAGTATGTTAAGAGGAGTGAGAGGTTGAAATCCGTAAACAACCTCAAATGGAGAAAGATTAGTAGTTTGATAAACCACCCGATTATATGCAAATTCTACATGAGGGTATATTCATCCCACAACTTCTAGTTATCCTTAATGAACACCCTTAAAAGAGTAGACAGGGATCAATTTACTACTTTAGTCTGTCCATCAATCTAGGATGACATGTAGTATAAAATGCCAGTTGAGTTCCTAGCCTAGCCCACAAAGTTTTCAAAGTTTGGTTGAGGAAATTAACTTCTTTATCAGACACTATAATGCAGGCAAACCATGCAATTTGACAACTTCTCTAAAGAATAGTCGAGAGATGGTGCCAACATCATCTACTTTATGGTAAGGAATGAAGTGAGTCATCTTACTAAAACGATTAACTACCACAAAAATAGAATCATGACCCTTTTGAGTTTGGGGAAGCCCTAAGATAAAATCCATGCTAACATCTTCCCAAGGGGCTTTGGCTATAAGCAAGAGGTGTAAAGTCCATGAGACATCAATTTAGACATAGCTTGAAAACAAACTAAACATTTACTACAATACCTCTGAACATCAACTTTCATGTGAGGATAATAAAATTTATTCTTTAGCATGCTTAGGGTTTTATCTACCCCAAATGATCCATGAGTCCTCCTTCATAACTTTTTTGCAGAAGAAACTTTCTGATAAATCCTTGGGATATACAAAGTGTTCCTTTATTAAAAAGATACTCCTAAAAGAAATAGAATCTATCAAAAGGTTTCTTGCTACAAGATACAAAAATGGATGAAAAATAACGATCATGCTCATACAATTCCTTTTTGTTGTCAAACCCAAGAATTTGAGCATCAAGAGAAACTAATAATGTATGTCGTCTAGGTAAAGCATCCACAACCACATTTTTCTTTCCCAATTTGTGTTTAACAATATAAGGAAATTACTCTAAATACTCCACCCATTTTTGCATTTCCTTTATTTAACTTACCGTGCCTTCTTATGCATTTTAGTGCCTCATGATTAGTATGAATAACAAATTCCTTAGTCACTAAATAATGTTCCTATGTATAGACGGCACAGATGAGAGCATAAAGCTCTTTGTCATAGGTGGGATAATTCAAAGTGGCTCTTTTCAGTTTTTCACTAAAATAAGTTGTGAGGTGTCCACTTTGAAGTAACACAACACCTATGTCAACCCTAGAGACATCAAATTCTAGTTAAAAAGTTTTAGCAAAATCAGGAAGAACTAGAACAGGTGTGTGGGTTAATTTATATTTAAGAGTTTCAAAAGCTTTTTTGTTGTTTGTCACCCAAACAAAGTAATGTCCTTCTTAACATGTTTGTTAAGAGGAGATGCTATCATAGAGAAATCTTGAACAAATCTTTGGTAAAAACTGGCTAAGCCATGAAAGCTCCTGGCTTCTCTTACGGTCTTAGGGGTAGACCAATGTTGAATGACCTTTATTTTCTCAAGATCGACATGAACCCCATTTTTTCCAACCATGAAGCTAAAAAATATAATGTTTTCTTTACAAAAAGTGTATTTTTCAAGGTTGGTAAAAAGATTATTCTTTTTTAAAATAAATAAAACTTGTTTGAGATGACCAAGGTGGTAATTCAAACTTTGACTATAGATTAAAATGTCATCAAAATAAACAATAACAAAATGGCCAATGCAATCCCTAAGTACAGGAGTCATCAATCTCTTAAAAGTGTTAGGGGTGTTGGTCAAATCAAAAGGCATGACGAACCGCTCATACAGTCCAAACTTGGTCTTAAAAGTAGTATTCTATTCGTCTCCTTCTTTAATTCTGATTTGATGATAACCGCTTTTAAGATCAATTTTAGAAAATAGGTTTGCCCTATGCAATTCATCCTACATATCATCTAACCTAGGGAGTTGGTGCCTATATTTTATAGTGATGTTGTTGATGGCCTGACAATCTATACACATTCTCCAAGACTTGTCTTTCTTGGGGACCAACAACATGGGAACTGCAAAAGGACTGAGACTCTTCCGAACCCAACCCTTCTTTACAAATTCATCAACTTGTGTTCTCAATTTCCTTTGTTTCTTTGGGGTTGGTTCTATAAGCAGACCAATTGGGTAGAGTAGCTCCAGGAACTAAATCAATCTGATGCTTTATTCCCCTTAGAAGTGGCAAACCACTTGGAACCTCTTTACGAAATATATCATCAAATTCTTGTAAAAGAATTTGAACCCCATTAGGTACAAAATCAAGTTCACTACTATTGGCAATAAGTGTCTCTTTATAGTAAAGAAGAAAGAAAGGTTGTTCCCTCAGAAGAACTTTTATTTTATTCTTAGCTTTTAAAGATGTTTGGGAAACAATACTATTGGAGAAGACAAGGGGCTCCAGACTTACTCACTTCTCTATTTTTTATTTTATTTGCAAGAGAAAGGTTTTGAACTAACTTTTTTCTTCTTCTTTCTTTTCATTTTCTATTTTTCATTTTAAAATGGCTTGGTTCTGTCTTACGTGTTGAGGTGTAAGAGGATAAAGAATAGTTTTCTTTCCCTCATAGAGGAAACTAATCTTATTGGTAAGGCCGTGATGTAAAGTTTATTTATCAAATTCCACGGACGACCAAGTAAAATGTCTCTAACTTCAATTGGTACTACGTCACAAATCACTTGTTCTTCATACTTTCCAATAAAGATTTTCACACTAACTTGGTCTTTAACTACTATACCTCCATCATTATTAATCCACTGAAGTTTATAATGTTTTGGACGGGGTTTAATAGTTAAAGACAACTTATCAACTAGCCTAGAACTATAACAGTTACAATAAGAGCCACTATCCACAAACACAAAACAAACATTTTCAAAAATTTTACAGTGAATGTGGGAAAGGTTTCCTCATTGAGTTTGTTCTAGGTCAATAGGTTGAGTTTCTAACAGCCTCCTCACCATAAGCAGGTTACCCTTACAAGGTTGTATTTCTTCCTCAGACTTAGAAGTTTCATCTTTACTGGAAGAAGAGAGGAATTATGTGAACTCTCAGTATCATCCTCATGTGCAAAGATAGTTCCCTTCTTCAGGCACTCAGAAGAATAGTGTCCTCTCCTTGGACATCTAGAGCATTGGACATCCCTCCGTCTTGAGTCAGCAGATTCTTTTCTATATTTTTCTTTTTCTTTGTATTTTTATTATTCTTTTTTCAGGTGGTCTCTCTAATTTGAAGGGGTAACCTTCCATCTTGTAATCGTTGTGGGATGATGAAGACATGCTAGAGTATTCTTTCTTAGAGCTTGTCTTCCTTTTGAGCTATTGCTATACCTTTATACACATATGTGCAAAATCATTTTGATCATTTAGGGTAACAACTCTACCCTATCCCAAATTTCATATCGGAGACAACTTTGGAAACAAGTAATAGTCATTCTGGACTCCTCTTGTATCCTTGCCTTTATCATTAAGAACTTCATTTTCTGCCTATACTCCTCTACTATCATATCCTTTTGTTGTCAGTGGAGCCTGCCTATCAACTCTCTATCATAGAACGAGGGTACATGCTGCTCTCGTAGGGCTGATCTCAATTTATTCCAATATTGAATCTGGGGATGACAGTGAAGTTGATTATATTTCACCAGAGTTGTCCTCTAGTACGTGATTGCTCCTTGAAACTAAAAGTAGCTAGGGATAATCATCTATCGTCATTCACATGGTAACACTCAAACAACTATTCGACCTTCATTTCCCAATCTAAATATTCATCTACGCTATATTTTCTAAAGAAAGGGGGAAGGTAAACTTTCAACTCCCTGTGATGATGATGCCTAGACCTATGTTGTCTAGGGGAAGGTTGATAAAGTTCTTGATTATGATGGCTACTCTCTAAAAACTCTTCATGTGAAGGGAAATCTTCATATTCTCTCTTCTCCTTGACCCCTCACTATGTTTTTCTTCTTTATTCGCCATCATTTCTTCCATGGCCTTCCTCATTCTTTTTTCATTTTCTTTTATTTCAGAAATTTCTCTTTTTGTCTTTGTCAACTCCTCTCTCACCTAGTATCCCTTATTTTTCTCATACCTGCTTGAACACTAGAGGAAGCGTGATTACTCATATTTTGTTTCGAAAAGGTTTTCACAAGAGACTTTTGAAAAATCAACAAAAGATTGAATGAGGAAAGACGTTTCGCAAATGAAATTTTTATGTTTTTGGTGAAAAGTTCGTAACATGAAATTAAATGAAAGGTTTAGAGTTTTTCCCGGTCCTCTTCCACATCATCTCTCAAAAGAAACTTTAAAACAATTTTTTTTTACATAGTGTGTGCTCTAGTGAACCTAAAGACCAAAGGAAGGTCTACCAATGTTTAGGCGTCGTTGGCTTTAGATCCTAGTTGTCAAGGGGAGTTAAGAAAAGTAAGAAAAATAGGAAAAGCAAGTAAACTACATGTACCTATGTAAAAGTGCAAGTGACACTTGGAGCCACTTAACACACTTTCACTTTGTAAACGCTCACCATTACAAAGTTCAAGTTGAGATTACTTTTAATACATTTTCCCAACACAAAAAATAGCAAACAAACTTTACAATTTGAATAAAATTAAAAAAAACTTCAAAATTTTGTGACAAATTTACAAAATGTGCATTCACTTTTGCTCTTACTTTTCAGTCTATTGTTCCTCACTTCTGTCTTAAGCCTTCCACTTGTTTAGACTCTCCAAAGAGGAATCTCCCTTAACAAACTCTTCTTCCTCCAAGATACTACCTAAGAATGTTAGATAATCATCTACACAAATTTGCAAGCCAAAGAGTTCTTCCATCTCAAGAGGTCAGGAAATTTAAAATCAAGAAAAACTCAATTTAAAATTACTAAACTCAAGAGAATTTTATATGTGACAAAACTGAAAGAGAATTTTAAAAGAAACAAAACAATAAATTAAAGCTATGAAAAACATTAGGGACACAACAAAGAAACCAACGAATGATTCTAGAATACATTACAAAACAAAAAACAGAGTTCTAGAATCACTAGCAACAGTGACTGTTTTATTTATCAAAGTTTTTCTACAAAGTATTTGACCCTTGATGTTTTTTTTTTTGGAACTCAAGAACACAATATAGAAGCAAGGCACAACAAAGTTTTACAAAAAAAAAAACACTGGAAAATTTAGAACAATTGTAAAGCACAAAGCAATTAGAGGACCCTATTTTAAGCACATAACATCCATACTTTTGCGAGTTTTCATTTTTTTTATTGCGAATTTGGATGTGATTTTACAATCATATATTTGTAACATCTTAAGGGGTTCACATAAAAACTTTCACATGAAAATGATATTATACTGTTCGCAATAAATTTTCCAAACCAGTATAGTTTACAAAACAACTTTAAGGAATTGATACCTATAGGATTCCAACGGATTTGAACATAAAATCAAGACATAATAGAAACATAACCCTAAGGAGCTTGTTAATGATCTGATAACAAGCTAAAGAACTTAAAAACATAAAAGGAAAAGCACACATAACTTACCATAAATTCATATTACTCAAGTAATTTTATCAAACACTTAATAGACACAGTACACAAATTTCAACAAACACCTCATGAACTAGTTTCTAAACATGGAATTTATGATATATTTGAAAGTACGTGACTTAGAACATGACAATAAAAAATTATAATTTGTAAAATAACTAAAAATAAAAGGATTTGACCAAACAAAATCAACAACAACTCAAGAACATTCAACAACAAGTGGCGATACGACAAAATAGTCTTAGTTAAGGCAATTTTTGGATGGTTCAAGGTAGAACAATGTATTTGAGCTAATTAAATTCAATAAAAATCGTTTTAAATGATGAAAATGGTCAAGACAAGTAAGGATAACATGAATACGATACAATTTGAAGAAAAAAATTGGAAGAAGGAACTTATCTTTTTGAACAACCTAAGTTTTGATGCCAAATGATGCAATTCCTTGCTCCATTACATGCATCACTTTGGTTCTACCTTGGAAGTTTGATGTTTCCACGTGAATTGAGAAGGATGCAGCGGAATAATTGGTTTGGAGTTGATGTTTGGAGGTGTGAAATGGAATTTCGAGTGAAGATAGTGTGAGGTTAGTCTAACACTCTTAGGAGGACGCTAGATTAGAGTCTTGAGAATGAAGACTTCTCTAAAGAAAGTTCTAGAACAAGAAGAGGCTACTTTCACAGCACTATAATTCTTATTCATTGAAAGCTAAAAAACGATGTATACAAGGTCCCTATATATAGTGCATAGGACATCCAAGCCTCTCCAATGAGCAGCTAACACATGTCAAATGAGGATTGGAGAGAATCCTCTCCACACATAGGAGGAGATGTGGCAAGTGACATGGAAAATATGCATAGGAGGCGCTACCTAAGATTACAGATAGGCGCCACACAAGCCCTAAGTTGGTGCCACACAAGCCTTAAGTAAGTGTCACACAAGCCTTAGCAAACAACCTTTTTATATCTCTTAGAGTCAAGACTTTTAACTCCAAGTTTTAAGACAAACTAGTCTACTTTTTAGCCAAAATACAAGGCTCAAAATTTAAATTTCTATGTTAATTTGTTCCAAAAATACAAGGCTCAAATAAATCATATACTGCTTTATACAATTTGAATAAAGTATTTGAAGAAAGAAGATTTTTAATAAATCACTTTCCACAAAAGAAGTCTTCTCAAAACCTTTTTCCTCCATTTTCTTGACCATCTTTTTGGTGATTGGTCCAACATATAATCTCTCATATGGTCCTCCATCAAAAATAAATTTTCACTAGTGAAAAGAATAAAAGAGAGTCTAAATATTACTTTCACAATTCTATCTACACTAATATTTTGAGGATAATTTTAATTTACTTTTATAGTCATATATGTTTTTTTATAATTATTTACCTTTCACATTTCAATTCTTTCACATAATATTGTAACATTAATTACTATATAAAGATATATTACTTCTTCACTTTAAAAAAAGTAAATTATTTTAAATGATACTACTTGTGAGTATAGCAAAAGATTTTGGCTGAAAACAAATACAATGTTATATTTAACAATTAGAGTTCAATACGAGAAAGTCTATTTACTTAAAAAGATAATTTAATTTTTGTCCACAAGTTGTCAAACCACTGTCAACTTATTGATAAGAAAAATTATTTTTTATATTAACATTTGATATACTAATTAGCGTTTTATTTGAAGAATTGAATCATGTTTTGGGTTAGTTCTTTATTAAAAGTTCTAAAACAAAAGAAAACAAATAAACTTAGTTATAATTAACTTCAGCATAAATTAATTGACATAAATTTTTTATATGATTTATTTAAAATTTTGTTTTTAATTTAGAGAAGTTGTGGAATTTGATTCTATAGTAGTGATGTATATTTACAGTATTAATTACACTAAACAAATTATAATAACAAAGACTCAACTAGCACTAGACCAATATGACATCATGACACATCTCCTATGGTCTTCTAAAAGTGATTTAGGTATGAAATTGGATTTTATAAAGTAACAATTATTAAAATTTGTTCGTTTTTGAATTAATTAGATGATTAGTACTAATGGGACTTGTTTTACTAATGTTTAGAGGTCAGCTTCAGCTATCATATTCAACTCGAAATCTCCAAATTAATTTTCTGCCCTTGAAAAATTCTGCTTAAAGTAGCATACATGAACACAAATCTGGTGAAACTAACAATCACACATTAAGTATGACCAACTTACTTGTCGAAATCTCTACAACTAGGTCCCGACCTTATAGGTGTGTATTTTTATTCAGTAATCCGATTTTCCATTAAACATATTTTAATCGTTTTATGCAATTATAATTTAAGCATTTTGGAAGATATAAAATTATGTATAATGAATAATTGATATATAGTGAGTTTAATTTGATAAACGATTAATACCACACCCCTAAGTAGTGCAACAATATATTAATCATATGTCACTGAAACTTCACGTCAGCTTTTAGTTGAAGCATTTCTTACGAACTTTTCAATTAGAAATATGTTTTTGTAATTAAAAATAAATAAATTTTCCCAAAACATTTCATTTTCTTATAATTTTTAAATCATAAAATTTTTAAAATAACTCTAAATGCTTCGTAAAAAGTCACGTTCTGCCAAATATTTACATAACTAGTACGGTTCACTTCACATATTCAAAATTTGATTTTTGGTAAGTCGAATTTTGAACGTTGATTGGTACAAATTTGGGTAATCAAATTTCGAGTTGGATTTATTTTTTATTTTATATTTAAAATAAAGGAAAGGATGGAAAAATCTTGATGTAAAAAATAATTCTTTGGAAAATAAATATTTAAAAAATTAATAATGTAGAAATATATATATATATATATATATATATATATATATATATATATATATATATAGATATTAAAAATTAAAACTTAAAAATGTAATTACATTGAGGAATAATATTTTGGGAAAATAAATACGTTGGAGGATCCTAATTTTCAAAACTATATTTAGTAAAAACAATTATTTAGAAACTATTATAACGTAAAATATAATGATTTAAGAAATAAATTATTTTAAGAATTGATTAAGTGGAAGAAAAAAATGTTAAGTCACGGAATGATATGATCTCTTAAACGATCTCATAATAGTAATATAAATTTTGATGATAACGAACTATAGAAGAAAACTCCTTCAAAGCTTGTGCCAATGATATATTCTTCTTCCTTGAAATTTTTGAATGTGAATTTCAGTTTGCATATAGATGCATTAGAATGTTTATGAAATTGGAGCGGTTTGAAATGTTTGAGATGAAAGTTGGAAGGACTTTTAGTGAGTTTAGGCAAACCCAATAGGAGAAATACTAGATAAGAGTCTTGAGGAGACTAATCTAAGGAGAGGTTCTTGAAAAATAGAAGACCAAGAAATTTTGGCAGCAAATCTATACTCATTCATAAACTAAATTTTCATATACAAGAGCCTCTTATTTATAGGTCAAAATATGACTAACCCTAAGTTAACCCTAACCCTAATCATAACTTGCAAGACAAGATTCTTAAAAACTTTGAAATGAAGGAATGACAAATGGCAAGCTAGGAGTGGAGAGAATCCTCTTCATAGGTAGTGTGACATGTGGCAAAGAGGTGTTGTGTGGCAAGGAAGTATGTTTTGGAGCACGCCACCTAGCCCCAAGTAGTCTTCATGAGGTGTCACTTTCTATTTTATGGTTAGACACCATTTTCTCTCTCTTAGGGTTAGGGTTTTGTCTTCTACAAAACATTGGACAAAATACAAGGCCCACACTACCTTGGCCAAAAATGCAAGGCTCAAAATAAATTCTACACTACACTATACAATTCTTACAAGACAAAAAAAGAAAAGAAAAAAGAAGCTCTAATATATTTAGCAATCCACTCTCTGTTGGCTTGCTTAAGGTCATATAAAACCTTTTTTAATTTACAAACTTGTCCTAGTTGAATAGAAGTCAATATAGGAGAAGCAATCCTGTATACATCTTCTTTCAACTCTCCATGTAAGAAGACATTGATTATGTCTAACTGTTTCAATTCCCAGTTATAGATAGAAGCTAGAGAAAGAAATAACCTTATAGTGGTAATCTTTGCTACTTTAGAGAAAGTTTCAAGGTAGTCAATGCCTTCTATTTGTGTGTAATGCTTTGCCACTAGCCTTGGTTTATAGCTTTCAACAATCCCGTCAGCCTTATACTTTATTTTGAATACCCATTCGCAACCTATATTTTGTCCTTAGGCAGAAAAGCAGTCTCCCATGTTTGGTTTGACTTCGAAGCATATATCTCACATTGTATAGCCTTTCTCCAATAGTCATGTTCAACTTCAGAATAAGTGTTTAGCTCAACATGTGAAGAAAGAGACATAACAAAAGATGTATAAGAAGGTGATAATTTATTATAAGACAAAAGAAAATCAAAGGATATTGAATTCTTGAAGATGTATTAGAAGACATTGAGATTACAATGATAATCCTTTAGATACTAAGGTGGTCTTTTTGTTCTAGTATTCATTCAAATTATCTGTGTTGTTTCATGATCTTCATTGAGCTTTTAGTCTCTATGAGAACAAACCTCTTCTAGAACCTCAATGTTTGATTCATGGTCATTATTATTATTATTTTCAATGTTATCACAGGGTGCAAAAATGACTTGTGATGGCTGAATCAAAACAAGTTGATCTTCTGATTCATGATCATTATTACTGTTATTTTCAACATTCTCACAAGGGACAAAAATGACTTGTGATGGCTAACTTAAAATAGGTTGATTTGGTAAAAAGACTTTGATCATGAATTTTAGGACTATTAATTTTATTGCTAATATCCTCAACCCTTTGATATGGAAAAATATGTTCATAGAGGACAACATCCCTAGACACAAAAAAGTTCTCTGGATTGAATATTCATCAAAAAATATCCTTTTGTCTCCCTTTTAAAACTAATAAAACATGTTTTGATGCCTTTGGATCAAATTTTCTTCTATTTATTGACAAAGTGCTAGCTTAGTATAAAGATACAAACACCTTTAATTGATTAAATTCTGGTGCAATTTTTTAAAGCATTTCAAGAGGAGAAAAATAATTTAAAACAGGTGTGGGAAGCATGTTTATAATATATGCAATATGTATCACATAATATGACCAATAAATTTTGGGTAAATAAGATTGTATCATGAGAGATCTTGCTACATTTAATAAATGATCATGTTTTCTGTGAACTATACTATTTTGTTGTGAAGTATTGACACATGACGTTTGATGTACTATTCCTTTGCAAACAAAGAAATTAAACATGAAAAATTCAGTCCTATTATTACTTCTTATTATTTTTCACTACAAGAAAAAAACTATTTAGAGGCCAATCACTAGTACAAAAAGGGTCTTCGTCGTCGGTTCTGAGAGACATTTCTCGTTGGGTCCTGAACCGACGTTGACCCAGGAGACGTTGATCATGACGTCGGTTAACAAACCGACGTGGTGCTAAACACCACAACGTCGGTTAAAACCAGGAAACCGACGTTGTGATTCGTTGAATAGCTTCCATAACTGGGTATCAGGCCGCGTTGGTTAAGGCACACAATGACGTTGTGTAAGCATCACAACGTCGGTTGGAGCCACTTAACCGACGTGGTGATGCATCTAAAATTTGAAAACAGATGCAACATAGTGACCATGACGTCAATTAAGTGGTCAAAACCGACGTCATGTGAGACAACACCACGTCGGTTATTAGCTCCTAACCGACGTGGTGCTTCAGCGCCATTTTAAAATTTTAAATTTTTGAATTTTCATGTCTTAAATGGGAATTCAATGACGGTTTTTTTCTTTAACCGATGTTATGTTGTTTGTTTATTTACAAAAATGCAGCCGCGTTTTTGACAACGTTGTTTTTAGTTTTAACCGTCATTGAACGCAGACGTTAAATGTCTATTTTGTATTATTGAATATTTAGCTACCAAATGAAATGGTTGCTAATTGTGACCAAAATAGTCACCAAATTAAATTTTGGTTGCTAAATAACTACAAAATAGAAGTAATGATTGGATTTAGTGACCAATTAAGTCAAATAATTGGTATCTAACATTA
>Ga0099825_1006228_pt1 | contig 15010 bp, 7 predicted proteins | sample SiratroredBW_FD_76838 | JGI IMG/M metagenome (GOLD analysis project Ga0099825, IMG submission 76838) | Root nodule microbial communities of legume samples collected from California, USA - Siratro red BW | ecosystem: Host-associated > Plants > Roots > Nodule | place: USA: California | collected... | reverse complement strand
TATTTTAAAATTTTATTTTTTTTTTTTTTTTTTTTTTTTTTTTTTTTTTTTTTTTTTTTTGCGTAAGTAAGCTTTAATTTATATTGTTTTATTGGCTTGATTTTTTTCTGTACAAGGTTTTCATTTTGGTACTTTTTTTTATTTGGTTTTCACTTTTCAATTCTTCTTTATTTTATTCTATTTTCTTTTTAATGTAAAATATACTCAATCTGAAAATGGTAATGTTATCGAGTAATGAAAGTAAAATTGAAAAATCAACATAATTATAATATCATCATGATTTCGTGTTAATATTATCACATATTAAGTAATATCAAAAGTACTAAAATAAACATGACATATTTAAAAGATTATTTAAACATTATCCTACTTAAAACTAATATTTAACAGCCAATAGTCAACATATTTCAGAAAAGCTTATGAATCAAAAAGGAATTTTTTAGTTAGTAGAATAAAAAGTAAAATAAGATGGCTATTGCAAGTTTTTAAGATAAACGTGGTTTTAGTTGAACAGGGTAAACTGATGTATACTGGTTAATAACCAAGATTTGTTAGGAGAAGTCTAAACAAGAAACCAAACTTAGATATGCGATAACTATTGTATGAAAATTATGATCTTATTAAAGGAAACTAGGAGATGTCAATCAATTTTTTTCAAAAGTTATTTTTTAATTAATTTTAGTTTAGTATTTAAATGATTTTTGTGAATGTTATTTTTTAAATATATATTTTTTTTAAAAGCAAGAAATAAATTAAATTAAAAAGGGACACTTTAGGGGTGTCCTAATCCTTATACAAATACATCTTCAATCTACTCCACAGATCCACTCCACATAAAAGTAATTAATCAGTATGTCTTATTGGAATCAAAATACATACTCTGTATACTACACATAAAATCTAATCATGAAAAATAAAAATAACAGATAAAATACATAAGCCAATTGAGAAGTAAGTTCCTTCATATCTTCTCGTGAAGATTTTTCATCTCCAACCCAAGAAGAATGAAAAGCTACACATACGACATACTCTCATTGAACAATACTCTTGTGTAGAGCAAGTCCTTGCAAACAATCTTACTTCACATAAATCACTATTTAATCTCTCATAAGCAATCTAGATGATGCATGCATTAATCTGGAAATGATCTTTGACATCTTAACCTACCAAATTTAACCCATAACCAAGCCCGTAATTGATTTTTCAATATATATAATTTCTATAAAATATTACTTCTTAATTTTATTACTTTCAAATATGCCACGTTTTCATTTGAGTTTTTTCAAATATGTTATTTTTTGTTTTCATCGTTGTAAAAATATTACTTATGTTTTTAGTTATTGAACATATGTTAATTTTTTATTTTAGTCTCTTATATCATTTATTTATATAAGCAGCAACATGAGTACTAGAGAATAAACTATGGTGTGAGAAAAAGTATCAAGTGAAATTTTTTTATTATAAAATAAATTGAATACGACTTGAGGAAAAAATTAAAAGAAGTACAATAGTTTTTTTCTTCAAAATTCTTATAAGTTGTTTTGCCTATTTTCAATAAATAATTTTGTTTTCTTTCCTTTAATAAAATTACATTATTATCTACTATTTTTAGTTTTATTTTTATTTTTATATTAATTATGTGACTTTTATAATGATACTATAGTACTTAATAATAAAAATATATGAATAAAATATACATATACTTTTTTTCAAACTTATTATAATATACTAAAAACATATATATTTTTATCAAACTTATTATATAGTATACTAAAAATATATATTTTATTTGGAACTTATTATAGTATACTAAAAAAATTATTATAGTATACTAAAAAATTTTTTTTTTCTCAAACTTAATTATGCCTACCACTTGACAAACCATTGCATGTGTAGGGTTTAATGCTACTATGGGTATCTTCATCATTAACTTCAGCAGATCGTGCGATCTATGCAGCCATAGTCTTCCTTGCAATAGGGAATAATGGACAAAAGCTTGCAGAAAATTTTCTCCATTATCAGTTGCAACAGAAAATGAATTCGAAAGAGCAGGACCACCACACCGGTACAAACACAATTGGTGCCAATATCTGGTTGACTGCTCCATCGATAGTGGGATATGCCATAACAATTTATAATGCCCTTGTGATTCAATATGAAGAAACGTACGAGGAAAACTTCAGATTCGCTGCACTACTCATGGGAGGGGCGTTTCTAGTGTTCCTTTTTGGTTATGTGTGGTACAGGCGCGAAGAACTACCCGAAGAGAGCAATCTACGCAAGATTCAAAGAATCTGCAAAGCAGGCTTACGCAAACGAAAATCAAAATACCCAACCACAAGGGATTGTTATTACTGGAAGGGTTACAAGCAGGAGCATTTGTATGAGCAGGGTGAAGGTCTAAGGTTATTGCCACGAGTTCCACGTCACTTCAGGTGGTTGGACAAAGCAGCTATAAGCAAAACAGAAGATCCTGAAGATGTGAGTGCTGAGACGCAAGAAGAGAAAGGAAACCTTTGCACGGTGAAGGAAGTGAGGGAAGTGAAGAGCCTTTTTCCTATGATTTACCTGTGCGTTGCCTTCTTTGCACATAGCTTACTTATGGCTTCTGGCTACACTTTCTTCATTGCGCAAGCGGGTGATTTAAGGAATGATATAACTACAAATAGACAAGATTTCTGGATTCTCATTTTGATGGCGAATGGCATGAACAAAATGTCACGCTTTATCTGCTTTATTATCCGCTCCACGCTTGGATGGTTGGGGGTGTTTAAAGGGATGGAAAATGACGCTGGTAAGTTCAAGAGAAAAGCCGGAACAATTATAAGGATTGGTTTTGGCATGTTGTGTGCAGTAATTTGCAGTGTGGTAGCATGGTACTTTGAAAATCGTAGGGGGCATCCGAAACAAGGTGGCACGACAGTTACGTTAATTCCGCAGTTTTTGTTGCTAGGAATGTCGGAGGGGCTTGTTCATGGTGGGCTAGAGAATTTGTTCAATGGCCACGTGGCGAAGTCGATGTGGCGTTTTCAGGATTCTTTTATAGGATTGGTGTTGGGCGTTGGTGAACTTCTCATTATACCTTTTATCTTCAGTAGCTGGGTCCAGAGTACTGTGGATAAAAGCCGTTTAGAAAATCTGTTTCTGATGTTGGCAATATTGAACGGTGTTTTCCTTCTGGGTTTTGGATACTACTCCGTCAGATATGCATACAGGGAAGTGTGTCCAGAGGATGAAAAAGTTACGCTGGAGGAAACATTGGAAACTGCTCCTGAACCAGACTCACAGCGCGTGTAACGAGGTAATTACAAAATTATCATTGATTACGTTCTTCAGGTTGCTTCTTCAGACAAAATGTACTTTCCTTTGATAAAGACTTGTGTTAGAAGTCTTATTTGTTACATGATAGTTATCTTACTCCTTTATTTTTGTAAAGAAAAGTTCAGGTCATACCAACAACCTTACCAAGATAATGAAGTTGTGGCTGACTCAATTCGGAATGCTCAGAATGTAGTGTGTGGATAAGTATTTTCAATCGTGGTTACTTTGGTTCTTGTAAGACTTTGGACATTGAAGTAAGTTAGGATATATTCAAATTATCATGCAAAATTTTACTTTTGTTATTGCCTCTCCATGACTTCACGGGCTCATGGGCAGGACTATGTTATTGTGATTAATTTTATGTTTATCTTTCTATCTTTAATTGTGATGTTTTACGTGTTTCTTTCACTCTATTATATGAAGCACTTACAAATACCCATATCTAACCTTGGACTGGAGTTGTACCAATTTAGGAAATGTTATTTCTTCTAACCTATAGGGTTTGTTTTATCGGTTAATGTTGATTTGTATTTTATTAAAATACAAATCAATTATTAATAAATATTTAATAAATTTATAATTATATTTATTAAAATTAATTAGTATTAATCTAGGCAACAGTAATTTTATTTTATTTTAATATTTATAATTATAAATATTAAAATAAATTTAACCAAAATTAGTTTAATATTTTTATATTTATTTAAGTTATTGTCATGGCATATAACTCTTTGATATAAGCAAATTCTCTTTGTTATCTTGGAAGAAGTTTTTGGAGAAATAAGCAATAGGGTGATTGTTCTGACTTAAAAAGGTACCAATAACTATGCCTGAAGCATCAGTCTCCAATGTAAATATCTGTCTGAGAGAAGTCTGGAAGAGATAGACTGGTTTTGATAATAATGCATGTTTAAGGATTCTTTCTTTAACAATTCAGTTAATGTACAACAATGGTAGCATAATTTCTAATGAATCTACGGTAATAACGTATGAGTTCAAGAAATTCCCTAAGTTGCTTAACATTTTGAGGCTGAGGCCACCTGTTCACTGCAGCCACTTTCTCTTTATCCATAACAACACCAGACCTTGATAGAGTAACCTAAATAATTGACTTTCCTTGCATCAAATGAACATTTTCTCAATTTTTTATATAAAGTCTCTCTCTATAAAATTTGCAACACTATTTCTAAATGAATTAAGTGGCTTTTCCAAGTAGCGTTGTATATCAAAATATCATAAAAAAAACAAGAACATATTTTCAAAGCAACTCTTGAAACACATGGTTCATGAGGCTTTGGAAGGTGGCTTGGGCATTTGTTAACCCAAATGGCATCACAAGCCATTCATAATGACCATGATGAGTTCTAAATGTTGTTTTATACCGGTCTTCAGGAGCTACCAAAATCTGGTGATATCTATTGCGTAAGTCAAGCTTTGAAAAATACTTAACTCCATGCAACTCATCAAGTAGCTCATCTGCTGTTGGAATTAGAAAGGAATCCTTAGTAGTAATGGCATTCAAAGCTCTGTAATCAGCGCAAAATCTCTAGCATGCCATCCTTTTTCTTCACTAAAAGAATAGGAGACGAAAAAGGGCTTCTACTGGGTTGAATAATCCCTTTCGTTAACATGTCTCGACCATCTGTTCAATTTCCTCTTTTCGGCTATGTGTATGTCGATAAGGCTTCACCTTCACAAGGTTAGAACCATCCAATAATAAAATTGAATGATCATGAGTGCGCGGTGGTAGTCCTATCGGTGTGGAAAATATTGATTTGTAAGTGTTTATAAGAACAACTAGTTCTGGTACCATGGTGTCAGACAATTCTAATAAGGGTGGCGCTTTAGCTTCTGGTTGAACCAAGTGCAAGGTGTACATTTCTGTAATAAAATTTGTGTGACGAAGTCTACGGATATGGTTGAATTGTATTATCACAAGAGTATTAGAAGTATCGTCCTGTAGTGTGACAAATTTACCATGTTGAATGAATTTGATATACAAAGCTCCATAATCAACCATGTGAGGCCCAATGATAGATAATCAATCTGCTCCAAGAATTAAATCTGCATTAAAGATGGAAAGAAGATATATGGCTAATTCAATTGATTGGCCTTGTGCATTCACGTATGCGTCATTCTGCTCACATATAGCTTCCATTAATCACCATGACCTTAAATAAAGGTACGGATTCAATAGGTAATTTCAAAAACTTAGTGATTCGAGGTTTTAGAAAACTATCAGTGTTGCCTCCATCAATCAAAATCTATATTGGAGTGTCTTGAATTTTTACCTTGAAATCTAATTATGCTAATTTTTGTAGTGTTGTTGAGAGCATTTAGAGAGAAGTGTTGAGCGTTGTGGTTCAATTTGGACTCAGGTTCTTGGTTCTAGTCTGGTGGTTCAGGTGGAAGAGCAATTTCAATCTCATTTGATGATTGGAGAATCAGAAGGTGTCGATTGGGGCATTTGTGGTTGAAGTTAAATTTCTTGTCACAGGTGCAACACAAACGTTTTCACCCGTGAAGTTGCATCTCAGTTGCACTAATTTTTTTGACATTTTGAGGGTAGTGGTGCTAGTATTGTTGGTCTAATGGTTAGTGTTGGTAATAAGGGTGGTTGTTTATTTCTAGTGTGGAAAGTACTATTCTGAGGATGTGATTTAATGTGAGATGGAGAGTAATTTGATTTAAAAGTGGTCACATACTTCTCTTCAAAGAACTTTGCTAATGACACTGCTCTCAACAGAGACACTGGATTTTGAGCAACAACCTCTTGTCGTATATCATCTTTTAATCCACTAATGAAACAATCTAATCAGGCAACAGGTGCTTCAATTATTACTCTATTGGCTAAAGTCATAAACTTCAAATAGTATTCATTCATAGTAGCATCTTGGGCAAGTTTGAAAAGGGAAGCTCGCGAGCAATCAAACAATAATGGGCCAAACTCTAACACAACCTATTTCTCCATATGAATCGTTGCCACTATCAAACACTCAGTATCGGGTGTATGATAATAATCAAATAATTGTTCTTCCTTAAAAATCCAATAAATCACATTGGTGCCATCGAAATGCTAAAAATCGATCTTATGGTTTTGAACCTGGAATGGTGGTCGCGATGTAGAGAGAACGTTCACATTTGAGTTCGAGTCATGGTTGTTAGATGTCTGAGCGTTTTGCATGAAGGTTTCCAGAGCAAGTTGCAAAGAATCCATACGAAATTGTAATGCTTCCTCCACGTGTGTTGTTTCGACTCTCTAGTGTTGTATATTTTGTTCGATTAATTCATAGAGCTTCTTAATCTGTGTTTGCATCTCTTTCAAGAAGAGTGTGTTCAGTCATGTCAATTGAAAACACCAAAGATAACGTAGCTTATTTAAGAAACAACAAATAGAATGCAAAATTCTCAATTGTATATTAATAAGCACTTTGAGAGTAACAATGTTCAACTATTGACTCTTTAAAGAACAATTACATAGAATGATAACATCATAAGAACAATAGTAAATCAAGAGCTCAACAATGACAACTGATCTTGGAATGAAGGTATACGAGTAACCACTCATATATTTGGATAATTGGACCTGCAATATGGTAGTATAATTACGTGAGGTGAAAAAGGTGATACGACAAAGCAAAGAGAGAAGGCAGATAAGAGGAGAGAGAATTCAAGAGAGAGAGATTTTGGACGTACCACTATTTTTCCTCTCCTTTCACACGTACCCCTCCAACCTTTTATTCTCACCCTCTTTCTATTGCTCCTTCTATTTTTGTTAATTTTTGAATTTGTTGCCACCTGGCCTACGGCATAACAAACTTTCCTTTTTCTCATTATACTATTCTTTCACTCATTTTCCAGCTCAGCATTTTCATTTTCACTTATTACAATATCATATTCACTTAAACTTTTATATTACATATTCATCCAAAACTTAATTATTTAATAGTGTAATTGAAGTATTCATTTTAATTGGAAGGTTCATAAGTGCGATCACAAATTTAAAAAAAAAAAAAATTGTGATCATGATTTTTAGACAATTCGGAGTAAATTTAAACTCTTGTAACTTAGATCTATACAAGGAAATATAAAATATGAAAAATAAAATACAATTTCAAGAAAATATTAGGATACTTGTGATATTGTCATACTGGTCAAAGAAACTAGAGGAAACAATGGAAGAAAAGTTATGCATAGTGGAGGAAACAACATTTTCTTAGCTTACAATCTCCTTTAACAGCGAGGTTCTCCTTTAACAACAACAAACAAAGGCGCAAGCCCAACATCAATGAGCTTCTTGTAATTTTTTATTGGTGTGAAAGAAATTATTACTAATGAATTGAAAATATTTTAAATGGCGTACTTCAGAAAAGTATTGTAAATAGTATAATTTGAAATTCTAAAATATAATTTAAATAGCACAATTCAAAAACGTATCCTAAATTGTATAATATGAAACAAATCCTATATACATTTTTAGATTCAAAAATATATTTTAAATTATACAATCCAAAACATATTCTAAATTATATATTTTAAAAGTACTTTCTAAATTGTACTTAATTTTTTTTAAATTGTTTAATCCAAAAAATATATTTTAGATTAAACAATTCAAAAACGTATTTCTAGATTGTATACTTTAAAGTACATTATGCATTGTCCTTGAAAATAAAATTTTAAATTGTTTAATCCAAAAATATAAAATATATTTTCAAATTTAGAAATGTATTTCGAAATTGTGTAATTTAAAATATATTTTTAGATTATGAAGTTGGAATAGATTTCTAAATGTAATAATCTAAAAGTATTTTTATATCTAGAAATATATATATTCAAATTTTGTAATCGAAGTTCGTAATTCCACAATGGGAAAATGTTATTCATAAGCATTTCAAACTTTGCCAAAACCTCATAACGGTGTAGAAAAACATCATAGTGGTGCAGAAAGTAATTACTTATAATATAACATTACATACAAACCAGCCTATAAGCTCACGGGCTAGACCGACCTCGGCCTGTTTGGAACGATAGTTTATACGGGTTGAGAAAAAAAAAATACCCAAATTAATTCTAGCTACAATTTGTAGACTAACAAAAAATAGTATTTCGAAATTGTAAAACATATTTACAGGTAATCTACTGACAGTATTTTGAGAATTATTGTTTATGTCATAAATATTATTTCTAACTAATTACAAGAATCAATAAATGTTGAAAATGTTGATTTTGAGGTATTTTATTTTGTAAGATTTAAAGGGTGACAATTGTTTTTAAGTAACTTATGATCCAACCAAATTCAATTATAGGTAAATTGAGATGTTAAATAAATAAAAAAAGATAAACAAAACCTAACAAAATTGGGCTAAAATTAATGCAACCACTTACATTTCTAGATTTAAATCAGTTATTTAAATTTTAGATTAAATTATAAGATGTGAACTTGAGCGTTTATTTAAAGTGGTTGATTGTTAAAACAATATTTAAAGTTTATACAATTGTAGAGATGAGTGATTAAACCTAACCCGACTACTACAAGTAATAATAAAAAATAGGTTATGTACTTATAATGAAATCCAATTTCATACTGACATTCAATTACAAATTATCATATGAAGTAAGTGTATTAACTATTGGAAAAAAAAATATCATCAGTATATTTCTTATTAGTTCAGACTATAAAAGTCACAATCAAGACTTAATTCTTAGAATTATCATATTAATGAAAAAATGAAAAATTATCATATTAATGATATTAATGAGAAAAGGAAAGAGAAAAAGAGAAGAATGTGGGACTTTCTTAAAAAAAATAACTTTATTTGTTTGAAAAATTTTGGTAAAACTTTCCTAAAAAGTTAGCAGAAAATAGATAAATTGTGAAAAAAAAATATAAAATTGGGTAAGTTAAACTTAAAGAAATATAATTTGATCTTTTTAAAAAGTCGTGCTTCAGAACTACCATTTTAACATTTTATTTTTAACAATATAAAAATCGTGTTATACATTCACTCTTTTGTTTCATTTTGTTGTTTTTCTATATCTTTTTCACTGAAATCTCCGATACAAAAAATAAACAGCGTAATTGCCTAACTCGAGTACAAAAGAATTATATGTAATGAAATCATGTATACCACGTACAACTTCTGTATTATAAAAAATAAAAAATAATTAAAATCGTACTTGTAGAAAACAACTTCTTAATAACAAGCACAACTTACTTAATTTCATAATTATTTTACAATTTGTTCATTCTCATAATTTCTTCCAGAAAACACACCATTAAATTTTCTCTATTTTGTATTTCCCTCTCCAAATTAGTCTCAAATCTCACAAGAAAACAATGAACGTCCAAAGGCTGAAATGCTACAGTATCCATACAATCAACTAAGCCTTCAACATGACCTTCAAAAAAGAAGAGGGAAAAATCCACTGAGATTTCATAATTTGTTCATTCCTTCTGATTTTATGCCTCTTAACTCACACACAGAACAAATTAGTTACATATATTGAAGCAGAAAAGGCAGAAGAAGGGAATCAAACCCTCAGTTCTCTTCTCCCGTCTCTCCTTATTTCTCTCTACCTAATAACTTACCAAACCACATTCCTCTCTACTGATTCATAACAACAACATAACTGTGAGACAGATACGTGACAGTAACAAAGTGCATGGCTATTATTAACTACATGGCATCAGAAGAAGAAGTGAAAGGGGTGTGACCAAACCCAAAGGCTTTGATGTGGTCTTTGAGGGACCTCTTATGCTTGAAGTCGGAGCCACAAACGCAGAGCCACCGTTTGCCGCAGTTTTTCTCGTGCGTTCGCCAGTCACCTTTCACGGCCAAAGGCTTCGCGCACTTGCGGCACGTGAAGGGCTTGGCGCCGTGCTTCCTCTTGAAGTGCGTCTGAAGCGTGCGGAAGTCCTTCAGAGGCTTCGCACGTGGGTGCTCGATGTTGTTCTTGCACCCTCTCGAGCAACAGTAGCATGGAATGTCCAACAATGGTCGCGGATGGGTTCTCTTCAGCGAGTCTGGTCCTCTGCGATACTGTGACCCGTGCCCCCACATATGCATCTGCACAAAATGCTTTCTTTTTTATTCTTGTTTTATGATTTTGTTATTTCCTAAAAACCCTTCAAAAATTAGCGTTAAAGATCTTAACTTTTAACTAAAACCAAAAAATATGTCTATGCCAGCATCAACTTTCACTACACTTTAGTCCTTAGTTTAAAAACATGTCATCATTCCCTTCAAACCATAGCACTGTTATAAAGTGAGTGGAAAACAGAAAAACATGAGACATTTTCTAAAATTGGAAACCTTGTGTAAAGGTTTAGCAAAGCCATAAATGATGGATGCATATAGGGTTTATTCCATTTCACACGCTACACTTAGAATACGTAGTTCATTACTTAATCTAGAAACAGCACTGTACCATGTTAACACTGTGGAAGGCTTCACATGAAGATTACCATGCAAAAATCTCCATGAATATGAAACAGAATAAGAAATAACTGTACCTGAAGATTGTTGTAGCGATTGAAGGTTTTGAGGCAGACTGGACAAGAGAAATGGCTAAAGCCAATGAGGATCTGTTCTTGGGTTGGTATCCAGTAGTTGGTAGGAGCATGAGTTGTAGCATTCAGAAATCCATGGTTATTGGTGGAGCCACTTGAATTGTTGGGGAGGCCTATGTGTAAGGCCACTGTGACATCCTCAACTTGAGCATGGTATGGTTTAGGGTTTTGGTTTTGTAGCAAAGTTTCTTGGGGAGATGAACCTAGGAAGCTACTAAGCAGAGGCAGGGGCTGAAGCTGGTTTTGATTCATGTTAAGGTAAAGAAGGAAACTGTAGATATGATTTGCATGTGAATGAGGCAGGGTATAATAGCTACATAACATGTACATTATATATATATATATATATATTCCAGGGGTCCATGGTACTCTTTATTGTGTAATAAAAAATTAATGAGGGCCAAGTTAGATTTTATCAAATTTGAGGAGTTTAATAAGGACTGGAGCCACATTAAATAGATTGTCATGTAATGAAAGATGGAAAGGAAGAAGAGTGAAAGAAATTGTGGGATAGGTGGCCAGAGAATATTACAGTTGAATATGAAAATACCCTTTGTTGTGGGGGTTATTATTTTCTCCTGCGAGTCCACTTTGTCTATTTTAAGCTTGATTAGGATATACCTTAAATTCTGTGGCCCATGCTCCCTAAACGTAGAAAGAATTGCAAGCAGTGGGTTTCAAACAGAGGGAAACCCATTTTGCTCTGTCAGAAACGCACCAAAATCCAATAGAGGCTTAATTAAAACTCAACAACTAACTCTTGACGCTTCTTAAGGAGATTTATTGTGTTATAAAATTGTAAAACTCTAACTAATGAGGTTATCGTTACACAAGTATAGTTCTTATCAACTGCATTTGTATTTTGTAATTCACGTATAACAGTTTTGGTATTAGAAAGGATTCACAACCCGTGACAAGAGAAGGTTTGGTTTGTGGACAAAATATACTTTTGATAGTGTTATATTTTTATGATTACTACTACTATTGAAATAATATTTCAGAATTGTAGTTGTTATCAAAATTTGTTTTACATACGAGTTTCTCAAGGACAATAATTTAGTGACTTAATAATACAGTATAGGCAAATCAACAAAATTAGTAGTCTTACAGTACGAACTACACAAAGTAGTATCTATAATCTTCAAAACTTGTGGGGACAGGATTCCCTCTATCTAAAACTTGCGTCCCTTGCTCCATGTAACGACTTACTAAATCTAGTATTCTTGTTTATATTTTCAAAATAAAAGATTCCAAGAGATTTTGCTACACATATAAGTTCATCCGCCTTGAATTATGAGAGTGAACTTAAGAGTTAAGATTTTGTTTCCCAAAATATTTTAATTACGAGGGTATTCGATGACCTAGCATTCGATCTTTGATTATAATAAATAATATTAAGTTTTAAAATCTTAATGTTTCTATAAGATATTTTCAAAATCTAAGTTTTAAATGATAATTTGTACGAGCATGAAAGGAAAAACAATACAATCAAGTATCACGTTGTTTAGAACTGAAAAAAAAAACATTATTTAGAACTCAAAAAATATATGATATCTCAAAAAATGATAAGACTAAATATCGGTCCAAGATGCGTCTAAGAAAGTATTTATATGTCAATGAACACTATTATTATACCATCCATTAAAGACACAAGTTGAACGCATATAAATTGATAAGTTTTCTAACAAAATTACATGTTTTATATTCTTAAAATAGTTAGTTTCGTACGAAAAAATACAATGTATTTGAGGAAATGACTAAAAAAATGAGTGAAAAGTTTTTTTTTTTTTTATGCCACCTAACACTAAAAAACTCGAAAAGGAAGCATGCAACCTCTCAACAATTAAATTCACAAAGTGATCTACATAAGGAGGAGTTTATATACATGTAATAATATTATTTCATGAACAGTTAAATTCACAAAGTGGTCTATATAAAGAGGAGCTTATATACATGTAATAATATTATTTCATGAAATGTATGCATATGGAACATATATGAGATCAAATAATAATTATTAGATATATGCAATTTAATGCATTTTAAGTTATAAACAAACAGATGATGAAGAATAAAAATTTTAGTTTATCTCACAATGACTCTAAATGATTTGTAATGACTTTTTTCTTCTTAACTCCATATAAAGAATATCTCTATGAAAAAGAAGACTGACAAAATTCTTTCAACAAAAACAAAAACAAGTTCTTGTAGTCTTGATCAATCTTTAGCCCTATTCTTTTGAGGAAGAATATTGTTTGTGTTCCATAGCAATCTAGAAGAATGCATAACCTTTGTATCCATTGTAAGATGTGAATTTCTTTCTAACGAGCAACCCTTTGATCTTTTGTATCACTTTCTTTGCAAACCTTAGTGCTTTATCCACTACAAGAAAAAAGTTATTTAGAGACCAACTTTTAGCTATCAAATGAAATGATTGTTAATTATGACCAAAATAGCTACCACATTAGATTTTAGTTGTTAAATAACTCCAAAATAGAAATAATGATTGAATTTAATGACCAATTAAGTCAAGATAATTGGTATCTAACATTAGCTACCAAAGTTTTAGTGACCTACGCTATTAGATTCTAAATTAGTCTCTAACTTAATTAGATACCAATTTAGAATCTAATGGTATAAGTCACTAAAACTTTGATAACTAATGTTAGATACCAATTATCTTGACTTAATTGGTCACTAAATTCATATTTTGTAGTTATCTAGCAACCAAAATTTAATTATGACTATTTTGGTCACAATTAGCAACCATTTCATTTGGTAGCTAAAAATTGCTCTCTAAATAACTTTTTTCATGTAGTGATCTATGAGTGGTTGTGGTCCAAAACAATACTTAGATCTTAGCTAGGAGTGGTTATGATCCAAATAATACTCAATGACTTAGCTGGGAGTGACTATGTTCCAAATAATACTCAGGATTTTAGTTAGGAATGACTACGTTTCAAATAATATTTGGACTTTTAGTCAGGAATGGTTGTGTCCAAATAATACTCACGTTGTTTTACCTAAGAGTGGTTGAGGTCTCAACAATACTCACTTGTATCTTTGTAGTATTAGTTTTCTTAGTGAAACTCAATCAAGTTGAGTGAAAACTGGGTGTGGTTTAAAGTTTTCATATAAACTAGTAAAAAACATCAAGAGTAAATATTTCCTCTACCTAATCTTCTATATTGCATGTTATTTGACTATAACTAATCCAAGAATGAGATATTTACAAAAAATCTTTCCAAAACTCATTTTAGATAGGACGTTGATAAAGTTGAAGTTGCGTCTGATGACTTTTCATCAGACGTAACTCTTAACATTTTTACTTGACAGTGCATCTATCATGCTTCAAACTTCATTTGTATATATCTACCAAACAAGATCTTTGAAAAGTTTTTTTGAAAAGTTTTGATGAATTCTTAAAACACAATTCAATCTTTTGTTCTTGTGTTTTTTTTTTTTTTTTTTTTTTTTTTTTTTTTTTTTTTTTATTTTTTTTTTTTTTTTTATAAAACCCCCCTCCTTCTTTTTTTCTTTTTTTTTTTTTTTTTTTTTGCTTGTTTTCATATATTTCCATAAATTATGATGATATTTAAAAGGATTAAAATTGTACAAATACAAATAAATTTCTTTTTGATATTTTATCTCAAACACTTAGAAGGCGGTATAGATAGGAATTGATATGATGAGTAATTTTTAAGTTTATTACTTCATCCAACTTTACTCTCATGTATATAATCACTCAAACTTTTTTCAGATTTAATGTTAAAATCAATCTACTAGTTTACTCAACCATTAATCCCTAGTAGGATGAACCTAATTTTTCTTATTAAGAGCTAATTCCTTGAGAACTTAATAAGCAAACTTGCATTCACTGCAAGGGTTTAAGATAATCAATGAGTCAAGCTTCATTAGGTATTTTGATTTGGTTCTAGATCTCGAAAGATATTTCTAAAACTCATTGAATCAAATATCATGTTATGGTTGATGAATCCACAACAAGAATTAAGCATACAAATAAAATATTAACAATGAATATATATATATATATATATATATATATATATATATATATATATATATATATATATATATATATATATATAAATATTATTA
>Ga0099825_1006223_pt1 | contig 15020 bp, 9 predicted proteins | sample SiratroredBW_FD_76838 | JGI IMG/M metagenome (GOLD analysis project Ga0099825, IMG submission 76838) | Root nodule microbial communities of legume samples collected from California, USA - Siratro red BW | ecosystem: Host-associated > Plants > Roots > Nodule | place: USA: California | collected... | reverse complement strand
TTTTATAAATATAGTTTTAAAATAAATAAATAGAAATATATATTTATCTTTTTATTTATAAACAAATATATTGATATATATATATATATATATATATATATATATATATATATATATATATATATATAATATGTAATATGTACCACTATTAATTTTTTTTTTCAGTGTACAGTCTTAAACACAATCTGTTTTCCTATCGTCTGCTAAAAGCTTCTTTAAAAATTTATTTGCTGCAAAGATAGTATATAATAGATAACTCACGACTCTGCTGAATAATTTCACACATTTTCAATCAATTATTGTACTCTTTAACTGAATTACCTAACATGCTGGTTTAGTTGATAAATATAGGCCTCGTTTAAATAATAATGAATGGATTTTAACTCTCTTTTCTTACCATAGCTTAAAATGATGAATTTATTTTCTTAAATACCGTGAAATTTATCATAAAACTGATAAAACAAAGTGAATTAACCCCTTCAGCAATGGTTATAGAAGAAAAACTCCATACTTTTTGTTAGTAAATAAAAAACTATTTCAACATATATAGAACCTAGAATATACTATAAAACAAATTTTGGATTAGTTGTGCCTAATTCATTTAAATATTGCTTAAATTAGTTATGCTTTTGTTTTCATTAGATTATGTGTCAAATTATGCAGTGGTTTTAACAATAATAATTGATGAGTTTTTGACTGATACTGCAGTTACAATTTCGTATTCCATGTCTTGCATGTTTTAAGAGAATGGAAACAACTGTTTTCATGTTCATGTTAAATCATGTACTAATATGTTTGGATTATTTTAATAAGAAAGAAGTGCTGTTCTAAGTTATCATTAATTATATTGTTTTATGCATAGATGTGTGTGCTGAATTTCATATGTTTACATTGTTTTCTTTTATGATAAACAAGAAAGCCATGAGTCATGTTCCTTCCATCACTTTTTTTCTCTTATTAGGTGGGAATGGATTTGCATGCAAGACTACATAAATAGACCAGAAGGTTAATTACTTCACCTCATCTCAGAATGTTTTGGATTGACATGATATTGAGTTTTGCTTATGTTCTAAACACCCCTTTTGCTTGTGGAAATAATGAAATGTTAACATATAATATACACTACAATAATGAATCAATGATTTTTCATGTTTCATCATTGCAATCTCTTAATCTCCAAGGACAAATTGCCAATCCACCAACCTGAGAGAGAATAAAGAAAAGCATGATAACTTAACCACCTAATATAATAATTAAAAAGGAAAAACTGACCCTCCACCCCTTAATTTAGGAAGAATCAAAGAACACCACAAAAACATATATAAAGTGAAATGAAGAATCTCTCAATTAATATATCTGTACTAACTCAAACATGGTATAAAAAGGAACAATACTTCTGATAATTGAAGTAGTACTAAGATTACAAAGCAAGTTAAAGGAAAAATCTTGCTCCAAAAAACCCTGAGCCAAAATGTGTTTGTGTCAAAACAACTTGGTTGGACAAAGATAATGTGTGTCTCTTAGGAGCAGCACAACAGGTTTGTTTAATAGGTGGTTAGCCTTTGTTTCCCGGTAGTAGTGCAAGAATTAATTTAGAGTAATTAAAGCATAGAAGAAAACACAGAAAATCACCTTGATATGCACTGCACATATAAATATGAAGTGGCTTGCACGCTCCTTTGCATGTGATCTGTCTCCAACTTTGGCCAAAATGTTAAGTATTCTTCTTCCAATACCAAAAAAGAGACATATGGTTTCAATTCCCTGGGACCACTTCCACACCATACCCCCTTTTGATATTTTTGTGGAGATTGTGACTTCTCTTACTAGTAGTACTTGTAGTAGTTGTTACCACATTAAAGAGATGCAATCATAGCACAAAAACCCCTGCACCTTTTCTTTATTTTCTTCTTTTCAATATTCATGTCTAAGCTCTTAATGACTTGTGCAAATTCAAATGTTTTCCTGTTACTCTCTTCTTTCCCTTTTATGAACTGCAGTATTTGATTTTAGGAATGTACTTACCATATACTATCTGTCTATCTCAATCCTAAATTGAAGTAGGACTACCAAAATGATGGTATATATATGTGTATATGGGATATCTATAGTTACTTTTCCAAATGAGTTGGAATCTACTAACGACATTCTCTACATTTCAGATTTAAATTTGCTAGTAATGAGTGAGACCAACTTTATATAATTGGACTTATGAAAAGCTATATTCTTGACTCATATATATATGCCACATGAACTCTACATCAGGCCACCAAGCTCTGTATTTGAAATTCTCTGCAATATACATACTTTTTAATAAAAAATATATAACCCTGATAATGGGATATGAATATACATATCTTCATGCAGTTTGTTTGTGAACTGCAGAGAGAATATCTATATGAACAGCATAACTAGGAATTTACTGAAAGCAAAGTTTACTATATACATTCAAATATTTACATTCTAAAGTATGCAGAATAATCAGTGATTTTTTGTCAAATGGTACTGCTTGTCACTTGTTTCAGTAGTACAAAAAAATATATTGATGTCATGTTATTATTATAACAAGAATTAAGAAAGGTTGAAAATCACCCTTAATTATCACTAACTAAATTCAGTAGAGTCAAAACATGATTGATGACTTAGCTTTATATTAACTCCGTATTCAACTATTTGAAGCTTCTTTTGTTTGTAATAAGTAAAAACTAAAACCTAGCAGTCAATATTGCACTCTGAGCATGATAGATATCTTTCAGCTTTCCTGATAGCATAACACAGCTAGTGTTGAAAAGGTGGCAGCTTTTTCGTAGTCATTTTGTGATCATATTACTGTAAGATATAAATATAAGTTAAAATAAAGTATATATAAATCCTCTCCCCTTCTCTGATATACCAATCATTGTTATGATTCCTATCACTTTATCTTTGATAAAAGTTACTTAAAACACTTTATACAGGTTTCTCTTCATTTATACAGACAGGGTGCTTATATACTTTTAGGCAGTATTGAAAGGATTTTTCCTTTTTTTTGGGTGAAAAAAGATGATTAAACAGTGGTAGTGATGATGAAAAAAATATTGAAAAATGAGAAGATAATAAGTAGAGAGAAGAATGAAGAAAAAGTTTGATGGTACAACAAGTAAATGCAATTAATGAGTGAAGGAGCAATGTTGTGGTAAAAGAGAAAGAGAAAAAAAGGTGGAATGAATAAGATGCCGTGGGGTGTATTTGGTTGAGTGAGTGGACATCATTTTCCAAAGTATTGTCGTTTCCGACTACAAATAATATCCATTTTTCAGACACCTCCCTTTAATACAACACTTCAAAACAAAAAGGACTTGCTGCAACTTGCAACATGCAACCTTCACTATTGTTTTATTCACCAATTCCTCTTTTGCTCTTTTAACCACTGTCTTCACAAACTGCTACAAAAATATTACTCAGAGACACTTCAATGTTTATTCACATGTAACATGTTTATACTTCAAGATGCTTGTGCAGAAAATGTTTCTGTTTATGGTTTTGTTTCAAGATGTTTATGGTTAATGATCTGTATTTCTGTTTGTGTAGCTTTTAATATTAATTGATAAGAAACAAGAATGTGTATAGCTTTTATTTTTTGATGTGATTATTTATTGATTAAGAGGTATTTTGTATGCATGACAAAAGTAAGTGTCAACATCACTGTTAGAAGTCCCAAATGGCTTAATATAAAAATAATGATCTGAGGCTAAATCTTTAATTACAAGTCATTTTGAAAGATAATGACAGGTTATTGGGTGGTCTTGTGTCTAATCCAACTCACTGTATTTTTTATTTTTTTTTCAAATAATCTTTATTTTTGATCAAAACCTTCAATAAAAGGTTATTTAAACTGCTACAAGTGGGAAAATAATTTGTTCCATTAATGAAGTTAATCAAATTATTAGAATATTGTTTGAACTAATTATTCTGATATTTTACACTCATACATTGCCACACTATCACTTTTTGACTATTGGGCTCTAATAGTGTGATGCATTTTCTTTGGGTTAAGATTGGGTTTCACTACAAATATTTTTTAGTGCTTCTTTCATATCTTTTTAAAGTAAAAAAATCATATTAACTTTCTCCCTTTATCACTAACCCTTTATATTTCACTTTGTACATCTCCTTTTTCTCTCTGGAAGTTGTTTTTTTATATGTGGACATTGTATGCATATAAAGTATTTTTTCTTTTTTTCTGAAAAGATATGTCTCAATATACAAAACTTTTTGTTAGCATATTACAGTAAAATCTGGAAGGTAATATCAAATCCAGATTTACCTTATAGATTAAAAAAATTCATATTAGAATATAGAATTTTAAAAATTACATCCCATACACTTAAAATCTTCAAATAATTTAAACTAATAAAACAATAAATGGAGATCTTAGAGGTACAGAAAGAAGATGCAACAAAAATACTAAAGATGAAAGTGAGAGATTAACCTATGGACAAAATTATATTTTCACCTTGCTATGGTGGTAGAGAAAGAACATATGGAGGTGCTGGAAGAAGTACTCTATTTTTTCTCATCATTTGTCTACATTAAAGGTTAGATTTAGGTTAAAAAAATGGAAAAGAGTTTAGTTAGAGACTTATGGGCTGAATTTCATGGGCCACAGATCCATAATATACCCAAAAAAGAAATGAAAGCTTGGAAAATAAATTGATTGGATTATTAATTATAAATTTTATTTCTTAATTATATTTTTCTCTGTTCATTTTTATAATTTTTGACCCAATCTAACTACTCATTAAAATTACGAGAATAAAATATGATAACAATAAAACAATGAAAAAAAATTAATACAACGGTTCAATATTTATAACTTTTCAACAGGAAATAATATTATTTTACTGTGGATGTTTAATAGAAATTCATTTTTAGTGACAAAACCATTGTTTTTAATAAGTTACAAAATTTCTCATTGTCAGTTATAATTTTTCTTCTTTGTTTTGATTTCATTGAATCCATGCCCTCCAATAAAAATAGAGAGCTATTAGAATTATTCAAAATTCTTTTCAGTAATTACATATGATAGATCAATTTCAATTATAATCAAAACTTATATTTTATAGCTCTTAGTTATAAATTAATTTACAAATTTCATCCTTAAATTTCAACAATGGAGACAATTTTTAATGATTATTTTGATCTCATATATTTTTCTAAGAATTCAAATATTATGTCGATTTAATAATCTCAATACGGAAATCAATTTTCATAACTTTTTCACAATGGACAATAACACTATAATAACTTTTTATCAATTTTTTTATTCGATGTTTTTTCAACAATCAAAATCTTAATTTCTTCTTCTATGGAAACTCACTGTGTTTTTAATCGAAGTAGACTTCGATTTTCCTTTTAGTGATATATATATATATATATATATAACTTTTACGATTTTTTTTCAATCGAATTCTATCCAATTTTTTTCGATAATTTTAATCGAATTCTCTTTCAATTTTTTAATCAAAACTTGATTTTTGTTTTTAGTTTCTCTTTGATTTTCTTTCTAATCGAAACGTTATTTTTTTTTTCAAATCCAAACTTCAGTTTTTTTTTTTAAGTGGAGTATCTCTTTTTTTTTTATTGTGCACTTCTTATTTTTTTTTTTTAAAAGAAGTGAAGCTTTTTTCAATTGGATTTTTATTTTGAATGAATCAAGCGTCCGAATCAATTTTCGATATATTTGATAATACAAACTTTATAAATAAAAAATAATTTCATATTCTTTCCTCACTCAATTTGCAATTTTAGATAGAATCAATTTGGTATTTCATACACACAAGTAAGATAAAGTGTTGAAAACACTTTTTTTAAACAATAGATTGTAAGGCTGGAAAAAACAAGATGGTTTGAAAACAATAAATAAATATAAGAAATTTACGGATAAGTAATTAATAAGAGAATTTAAATGTGACAACATAAAATTAACTGCAATAGAAGAAGTAATGAAGAACACTGAAAAACATAGAATAAAAAGATTAGGAACCAAAGAACTTCAAATTTATCATTTAAAACATTATTTTGTCAGATTAAGTGATATTAGAAAATTTTAAATAACAAAGATTGAGCTTAAATTATTGAAGTTCATTTTTTATTTTATAATAAAAATAATATTAAAAACATTTGAAATATTATAATTTAGCAGGAGGAAAAGTTTTATAAATATCGAATTTAGATTTGGTAAAATGTATACAACCCGATAGGTCAAGTTTTAAAAGAATTGAATTGACCTAACAGGCCAAAGGAGTCAACTTGGGTTTGAAAAGTAGTCACCCAAAGTTATTAGAGACGAAATGACACGACTTATACATTAAAGCAAATCACAAAATATATTCACGTTCTATTTGGATAAAAAATTTCATAACTTTTTAAGATATTGAAATATATTGTATTTAAATTAATTTTACTTTTATTTTTTTTTTTTGAATAAGACGATTCAAATTTGTATGAATAAATCAATTCAAATTTAATGAATAATTTTTTTAATGGAACTTGATTGATATTATTTTTTCTGAAAGTTTTTCGAGATTTGTTATTTCCTTACCATTTTCTTGTGTAAGATTTCTCCAGAAATTTGTTGAAAATTATTATCTAATCCAGCAAGAAATATATGTATTCTGATATTACTTTTTATATTTTAAGATCTTTTATGGCTACTTTGTCACATAATTCATTTTCTTCAAAATCTCAATCCACTCCAACTCTCCATAATATTCAATTATGTTATCTGATTCAGGCTAACACTTCTACCTCATCACTTTCGTTATAAAATAAAACTTTTCACAAAACATTTCAAATATTGAAGGCAATAAGTAACCTAATATTTTTTTTCATTATTTATAACTTTATAGATATCAATAACTATCTTTTTTTACCATTTAGTTTTCAATATAACATTTTTCATATTTTTATTTTTTTTTATAATAGAGACTTTATCTTTCTATAAATATATATAAGATAATTTTTTCCTCCATCTCAATTAGTTGTGACGATAGGTCATTATTATATTCATCTTGGATGATACTATGTTAAAGTCACTAAATTGAAAAATAAAATCCTAAACTCTCTTATATCAAATTTAAAAAGAAAAGTATAACTCTATAATTTTCATTCATATCATTTCTACACAAATACATTATTTTTACAATATTTTATTCATACAAATAAAAAACTAAATAAAAAAACTTATTAATCAGAAATAAACTAAAATAAAGAAGATTTCATTATACAATATTCTATACAAATTTATAATTTAATCATAATATAATTACTTTCAATTCAAATAAAATGTTAATAACTTCAAAATTGAAATATTTAATGAAAATAGGTGGATGTGAGTTTTGAACCACGTTTATTTTTATTTTTTTAACTGAAATAATGAAATTAATGCAAGCACTTTTAAGATACTTTAACTCTATTACAAAATATTCAAACAACTAACACTTCCCTTGAAGCTAACATCAAGTCCAAACTATTTCTGAAACAAACACACTCTAAAATCAGACTCCCAAGGCCGATCTTCAGAAGGTCGAGCACTGTCTCGTTTTTCAACTTACCAAGATGTATAGTCAAACACTCGACTACAGTGTCTAGATTATTGAGTTCTCAAAATTAAATTCTAAAAGACCAATCTCTATGATCTCCGTTTTATTTTTAGAAAATTGACCATAACCAATCTCTAAGTAGCCAAGTTCCATAATCGAATAACAGATACCGACCTCCAAAATGCCAGGTTCCATAAAAAAATCTCTCAATTCCTATCTCAGAAAGATGGTCCATTCTAGGGAGCTACCCACCTCAAATTAAATTTGTCCTCTCCTACATACCTCAACTTCCATGTCGCTTAGCATTTATCACCACTAACACATGTGCGCCATCTCTATTTTCATCAAAATTGAAAATGCATAAAATTGGTTAAAAAATGCACAAATATGACAGGTTCAATTCAATTTCTTAATTTAGTTTAACATGTAGTGATAGTGTGACAATATTTGATATATATATATATATATATATATATTTACACAGATAAGTTACGTCAAGACTATTTTTTTGAAGGGTTCTCATATAAATAATTTACGAGATGCACTTTTGTAGAAAAGAAAATATGTGTATAACTTTTGTCTAAAAAACATGTTTGAAGGGTTCTCATCTAAATAATTTACGAGATGTATTACTTTTCTAGAAAAAAACATGGATATAACTTTTGTCTAAGAAAACATGGTGTACTACTTTGTCCAAAAAAAAAAAAATACATGGTGCATAACTTCTGTCTGAAAAAAACATGGTCTATTAGTTTTGTCTAAAAAAACATCTCTGATTGTTTAAACACATGCGAAATGAACATGTCATAATCAATCGCAAGTTCTAAACTGAGCCATTCATTATTTGTTGGTTAAACTTGATGACTGCATGCAAGTTTAAGACCATACGTATGCTTCACTGAAATCAAAGAAAATGTGATGAAAGAAGAATATAAAGACACACAAAAGGTTAGCCAAAACCTCCTTAAAAACAAGCCTTAAACGTATATTACGACGTTGTTACCTGCATTGCATTACAGATGAAGTTAAATATTATATTTAGAAAATAATTAAAATAGCTGTATCTAACTTCTTTTTAATACCACTGTTTAGTAATTAAAATATTATATTTATTCCAACATACCTTACATTCCAAAGGATCAAATATTTCTAGAAAGTGAACACCGGAGAAATTTTGAAGAATGTGTCTAAATACACAAGAAACATTAGATAAAAAAGACTTCCTTAAAAATAAGTTAAAAAAAGTGTTTCACGTTTTTTTATATGTATTATTTTCACGTTTTTTTATATGTATTATTTTCAAGTGGAATGTCAATTCTAAAAGCTCTAATAATTAACCACTGGAAAACGGAATTAAAAAAAAAAAACTTCACTTTCAAATGTCTTTCAAATCACTACACCCTACATTCTTTTTCTTATGTTATACGTGATTCATAAATAATAGTTTTAAGGATAATATAATTTGTTAAAAGAAAATGGGAAACATAAAATTAGTGTCCTCAAAATATGTCCAATAGACTGATCACGAGTTTGGACAAAGTTATATATGAATCAATATATTGGATCCTGGGCAATTACAATTTGTCTCTCAAATTAAACCCTGGTTGGATTGACTCAATCTCATCTAAGAAAGAAGAAGAAAATAATTTATTGCAAGTGTAATGTTAAGCTAAAATTTCAATTTTTTAATTAATTACACATGTCAAGTGAAAACTTTAAAAACTCAGAATTAATGAAGGAAAGTAAGGTTAATATCTGAGAAATTTGGGATTTATGAGAATTGAGGATTAGATTAATGTAATATTTTTAATTCTTTAATTTATATATTTGTGGTTAATTTTTATGTATTAGATTTTGTTAAATATATAAAAAAATTAATTTTTTTTCAATTTTAAAAGTAATTATTTTAATATTTTAAAATTTAGATAAAACTACTTATATTTTTTATTTTCATGTAAAATAAATCAAATCTAACTTAACTATTCATACTATAAATTATAAGAAGAATTTTAGATTTTTTAATGATCGGTTCACTTGAGAAATCACTAGACGAAGACAACCGTTGAAATAACATTACACCATAAATAAAATGAAAGGCGAACAAATCTGATTTTGTTGAGGTTACACAATTAGTTGTATCTTTCAGGTGAGAAATTCACCGAAAGCAAGACCAACCATCAATTCTAAAATCATTTATTATTTTTTTAGAGAATTTAGCAAAAAGATTTTACAACAATTAAATTTGAGATAAATTTTCATAAAAAATTATATCACTTTCTATCCAAAATTTTAAATAATAATTTTTAGAATTTAAAAAATCAGTTTGTAAAATAAAATTCGTGTATCCACTCATAACTTGTGTATGTATGAAATTATATATGTAAATGTGTTTTCAACTCTTGCGTGAAACTATATAGAAATGGTCCGATAGGTCCAATAACCTTATTAGAATATACTCTGATACCATATTAAAAATGAAGTTTAAGTTTAACTCAACTTTACAAAATTGACTTGTGTGAGGTAAGGTTTTAACCCACTTATAAACTATTTAAATACCTTATCTCTAATCAACGTGAAATCTCCAATATTTTTATTCAACTTTTTTTTTTATTATTTATAGGAAAATTAGAAACTTTAATTTTTAACAAAATCTTCTTAAACCATGCTTAAAAATTGATATCATAGAAAAATATGACTTCATTTTTTAGGAATAATATATATTGGCATTATTTGTTGGTTAACATGAGTACTGAAGTACGCATGTGGCCTATATATAAAGGGAGTTAGTTTGGAGTAGAAGAGTAAGCAGAAAATAGCAGCTATACCAACCACTTTCTGCAAAATGAATCATTCAGACTTGAATGTTTCTTCTCAAAATTTTATTTCAGTCACACACAGCTTTCGTAGATCTGCAAACTATAAACCCAACATTTGGAAACACCACTTTCTGCAATCACTTGGCAGTAAATATCATGTGAGATATTTTCTAACCATTCATATATTTTTTTTCCCTTTCATTTACTCGTTTTGATTTGTTTAAACATTTTCTCTATTCCTATAAATTTTTAAATTTGGTATTATTGTATTAGAAACTTTTTTTTTTTTAAGTTTTACCATTTAGAATTTTATGCCACAAACGAAAATATATAAAGAAATGATAGAGACTTAATAGACATCTTTTTTAAAACAACTAAATCGAAAATAAGTATATATTTTATGAATTCAAAAGTTATTTAAGCATCTTCCAATATTATGAGAATTGCATGTTTGTATAGATTCCAGCATTATTATTTTGTTGACATCTCTCCTTCAACTTTTTTCAGAAACAATTTACTTAAAAATATAAGACATTGAAAACTCAAAAATAAAAATAAAAAATTTTCAAAAATACATGTAGTGTCAACTTGATAATCGTCCTATAATTCATCCCCCGTCTTGTTAGTCTGTGAAAAAAAAAACTCACTGCTCTTCGTAAATACTAGCAGATATTTTATGTTTTTTTTTTTTTTTAAATTTCAAATAGAATTATTTTTTAAAAGATCTTTAAAATATATACTTAGATAAAAATAATAGTTTTAAATTCCAGTTTAAATAAAATTGCATACTAAAATATTAATGCAAATAAATTTTGTATTTCTAAAAAAGAAATTAATCTTTTTATAGATCCAAATAAAAAATATAAATATATAAAATCAAAATTTAAACAATTTTTCCATCATTAATTTTTTTACTAATAATTTTATTTTAATAATTTAACTCCTTAAAAAATATTTAAATAAGTATGGATATGATGATACTCATGCATGTGGATAATTAGAATATTTTTATTAGCGATATTAACTTAGTATTCTCTGTGGATTTGTATGAGGATTTTTTTTCACTCAATATACCTGAAGTTTTAATTAACCCTAATAAGTTCTTAGTCTTTGGGATTAAAAGTTCATCTTTCTCAGTAATAAGCTCAACGTGCATGGTTTGGTTTTGTTTAATGTTTATACTTTGTTGCATGATTACCACAGAAGGGTGAATTTGTTACGCTGTTAAACAAGCGAGTGATGGAAGTGAAGAATCTATTTCTACAAGAGAATGATATTTTGAAACAATTAGAGTTGGTTGATTGGATCCAAAAACTAGGCCTTGCAAACCATTTTCGAAAGGAAATCAATGGCTTTCTTGAATCCATAACTGTCTATGTCAAAACCAGCAATCTTAATCCTAGCACAGAACATTTGCACGTATCTGCATTATGCTTCAGGCTTCTAAGAAATCACGGATATGCAGTTTTGCCTGGTAACAAAGCTTTCTCTCTCAGACTCATTATGCTGGTCATTACCCCACATGATTAACAATCTAATTTTTTATTAATTACTTCTTAAACTCAGATATATTAAGCAAGTTCCTAGATGAAAAGGGTAAAGTGATGAGGACAATTAGCTCACATGCTAGCTATGCTAAAGATGTTGTGGAGCTTTTTGAGGCCTCACATTTAGGCTTGGAAGGAGAGAAGATTTTGGATGAGGCAAAACTTTGTGCCATAAATTCTCTCAAGGAGACTTTCTCTCTCAGTTCCATGAACAAGGACCTACTATCTGATGATTTAGATGCTGAAAGAATGGTCCACTCACTGGAGCTTCCGTCCCATTGGAGAGTACAGTGGTTTGAAGTGAAATGGCACGTGAAGCAATACAACAGGGAGAAAAATAAGGACCACGTTTTACTTGAACTATCTAAATTAAACTTCAACATGATTCAGGCCACACTTCAATTGGAGCTCAAGGAATTATCCAGGTATAGTTTTAAACCAACCAAAATAACTGTGATAAAGAAAATACCAGGCTTCTATATATGTTGTTACCACTTCAATTTTATGTTTAGGTGGTGGGAGAATCTGAGCATAAAAGAAGAGTTGAGCTTTGCAAGGAATAGGTTGGTTGAAAGTTTCATGTGTGCAGCAGGAGTTGCTTTTGAGCCCAAGTACAAATCCATCAGAAAATGGCTCACTAAAGTTATTGTTTTCGTACTAGTCATTGATGATGTTTATGATATACATGCCTCTTTTGAAGAGTTGAAGCCCTTCACAATGGCCTTTGAGAGGTTTGTTTTATTATTACAAAGGCTGAAAATTGTTACACTTAGGCTTATATATGTTTAGGGTTATTTAGAAGAATCTGATGAGTGTCATGCACAGATGGGACGACACAGAACTTGAAGAACTTCCAACGTACATGAGAACATGCATCCATGCACTTCAAGATGTCACAAATGAAATTGCTTATGAAATTGGCGGAGAAAATAACTTTCACTTGGTGTTATCTTACCTTAAAAAAGCGGTAACATTACACATTGCACATTATACTATAACCACTTCTTTCAAACACAGATTACTGTAGCATTACTAATGACTATAACCACTTTGGTCAGTGGATAGAGTTTTGCAAAGCATTATACGAGGAGGCAAAGTGGTACAACAGTGGATACATTCCATCCTTGCAAGAATATTTAAGCAATGCATGGATTTCATCTTCGGGGCCTGTAATTTTACTGCATTCATATCTTGGTACAATGTATCAAGTAACGGATTCCATGGACCATTTTCTAAACACGTACGACGATTTGGTCTACAATGTATCCCTTGTGATTAGACTTTGCAACGATTTAGGAACCATGGTGGTATGTATCAATCTTTGCTTGGCTAATAATTCGTAGTTTTCAATCATATTGCTTAGGTAATAATGGAACATGAAATTAACAGGCTGAAAGAGAAAGGGGTGATGCTGCTTCGTCAATCGTATGCTATATGAATGAAAAGGGAGTTTCAGAGGAAAAAGCTAGACAGCATATCCAAGATAAAATCGTTGAAGCATGGAAGAAGATAAACAAGAAGTGTTTAGCTTCTTCTTCTTGTTCAGTGGAGCCATTTGTTGCTCAAGCAGCAAATGCAGCTCGTGTGGCCCATACCCTTTATCAAAATGGAGATGGTTTTGGAATCCAAGATCGAGATATCAAAAAACATATCTTGTCACTAGTTGTTGAACCCCTATAATTGGTGAAGTTTATGGAATTTGAATTTATTGAGATATAGGATTGACTTGTAGGATCGTCACCATCTAACTTGGTATAGACTGTAACCGTCTAATGTTGTTGTTGAAGGGTCTTCTATACTGAAGAGAAGTCTACAAGCATTAAACAATCATAGGTCTACTGTCAAAAATTGACATTTTAGTTTTCTACTTTTTTATATATCGTGTTGTATTTTTTTTTTTTTAATAAATGAAAGTTTCTTTCGATGGCACTCTCTATCTTTTCCTACTCTCTTCATTGTGCTATGTTATTCATTGTTTGACTCCAAGATGGAAATATACCATATTTAATAAGATTAAATCTGAAAGTACCACACTAAGATAATAGGTAAATAGTTAGTTGAAAGGGATAGAAGAAAGAGTGTCATATACATAGTTAGTTGAAAGGGATAGAAGGGAAGGACCAAATCAATTATGATATCATATAATTTCCTTTTTCATGTAAATTATTTTACTTTAGATTTTGTTTGGGATCAACCATAATTCAAATAGTAATTCAATGCATTCTTATACAGATAAATGTTGAAATCACTTTATTAAAAAAGTTTAATCTGTATTTTTGCATTTCAAAAAAGTTTGAAAAATGAAATAAAAAGTTTGCCCACAAGTTCAAAATTTCCAATTGGTCTTTGGAACAGAAAAAGTTCCAAATGTATCATGCTTGCCCAGGCTTTACTTCGTTTATCCATCTATCAACTATCAAAACCACAGGAGGAACCGATACCAGCTGTTTAGAATTGAAAGCAGTATCATTAAATCAATAGATAAGCTTACAAAGTTTCACATTTTTTGGAAACAAATAAAGGAAATTCATTTCAGTTTTTGATTTTTGATTGAGTGAAGACACAAAAGACGTATCACAGTAACCATATTTACACAAATTGCTTGGTCAGACAACCCAAAACCAAGCTACAACAGACCCAGCAGCCAGACCAAAAACTAAGAACAATACACTCACAATCCCTGCAGTCTCTGCATGCTGAAACTCTACAGCTTTAGGAATCAGAATCATCAATACACTGGTTAGGTAGCCATTAGTAAGCCCTAACAGGCAAGTTAATATCGTCACGGGAATCTCAGTCCGGAAGAATTGGGGACCATGCAAGCACCCTAAGAAGAGAGGGAAAAACAGCAATCTTACTACGCAACTACCTATTGCAACTTTTGCATTCTGTAGGAGGTAAACTGCTGTCAGAGACTTGCCAACCAGATCAAACACATTATACGCAGCAATTAGGAGAATTGGATACCAATCCTTAAGGACTTGAGAGTGCACATCCTCAGTAATGAAACCAGGAAAAATTGCCAGAGTCACAAGATAAATGAGTACAATGCCAAATCCATACCACTTGATGCT
>Ga0099825_1006222_pt1 | contig 15021 bp, 6 predicted proteins | sample SiratroredBW_FD_76838 | JGI IMG/M metagenome (GOLD analysis project Ga0099825, IMG submission 76838) | Root nodule microbial communities of legume samples collected from California, USA - Siratro red BW | ecosystem: Host-associated > Plants > Roots > Nodule | place: USA: California | collected... | reverse complement strand
TATATATTATATTTTTGGGAAAAATAAATATTCTAAAAACCACATTTGATTTTGATTATTTAATTAAAGGTACTGTCTTAAGACAGGCGCTGTGGGGTGCTAATACCTTCCCCACGCATAACCGACTCCCCAACTCATTTCTAGTTCGCAGACTTATTCATTATTCTTTTCTTAGTTTTTCCATAGTTTTTCATAAAAAATTATGGTGGCGACTCCATTTCTTTCTTTTCATTTGTTTTTATTTGGATCGCCATATCCGTCGTGATTTTTAGGTCGCGACACTAAGGTATAGGGAAATTGAAGTTGGACTCCCGTGATCAAAAGTTAAGTAAGTTTGAGATGACTTATTGAAAAATTAAGGTTGTAGTGCTTAACTTTGGATTGTTGTCGTTATGGAACATCAGTTATCAAATGTGTGATAAAGGATTGATTTCATCCTTTAAGGAGAGGTGGCATTAGGACACTAACACTTTCTACCTTTTTATTGGTGAGATAAAATCATCCTGGATGATGTGTCAACGTAGCTCCAAATCCCCATCGTAGGACCGTTCTATATGTATCTGAAGTTAGATTTTACAACAACTTTAACAATGTTGATTGAGTTGCTAGGGCTGGACTTGGGTGATTCCATGACAAACATGAGGCACTATCCTGATGTGCGTGTGTTGCTTAGTTGACTCTCGAAGGTATAGAAGGAGTGTTGTGTCCACTAGAGATTGAAGTTTGCTTTAAGGGCTTATTTGTTGCATCTTGAAGGATGCATAATATTGCTAACAAAATTAATACATCAATTAGCAATGTCATACCTGTAATTGTTCACTAATTTGCATATGTGTGGTGAATACTCATAGAGAGCATGGAGAGCTGTCGCACTGATTTACATAAAGGACAAAATGTGACATAGAACAAATACTTACATTGTAATATATTTGTAATTGCTCGAGAAGAACGACACCAGGACGATCTTTATTTATGTTTTATGTTGTTTTGATTTTTAGGCATTGAATTTCATAATGTTCCAATTTAAAGTTTAAAGAACTTCAAACTAGAGAGTTCAAATATCCCTTCCAGGTTAGGTTCATTGTTCATTGTGTATTTATAGGAGAATTTCCTTCAAGCCCTTTAGTAGGAATTTTGGAGTACTATAATATAATAGCTATATTTGAAACAAAAAGCTTGGAGTGATAAAAAGCCAAGTTTTCCTTTCATTTTATTAATTATGCTAGTATTTGTAACATAATATACTATAGTGATATTGTTTGTAGCTACTCGATAATATAATCACCAAGACGATCTTTATTTCTGTTTTATATTGTTCAATTTTTAGGCATTGGGTTGATCAATCGGTGATTGATACTGGCTCAAGGGGTAATTTGGCTTATAGGAGTAATTTGGCTTATAGGCGATTAGATTGGTTTGAGCCTCATCCCCTAACTGACCCAATGATAATATTTTCACTCACACAAGTGCATAATTGTAAGTTGGGAGGACATTTGGCCTTAGAAACTCGCGTAAGTCATGACCACATACAACCCCTTAGCCTTGAGTTGTTTTTGGGTGAAAAGGATTTTCTGACATTATTTTTAGAAGTTTCCAAGATTCAAAGTCAAGTAATTTTAAATTATTAAGTTATTCAAGTGTCACGTTATTCTGAATACTTGTAACTCTCATGTCACTCCAGTACACTTAACCTTACTACGAGACACCAAGCACCACCTAGTCCCACTACCAACAACTATTATCAACGAAACCTCAACCTTCATGTATGTATACAAACACTCTAACACTAATACATTCAATGCCCATCATCATGTATTTATTTTTGTAAAGATAAATTTATAATATTTAAATTTATGGTGTTGCAAGTTGAAATTACGGGGTGAAGGAAGAAAATACCTATATTTTGTTGTTGAAACTATCCACGTTAACAAACTTTGTAGGAATCAGAAGTGTTGTCCTTCCAAACTCAGGTGGATTATGCTTACACGTGATCTTCTTCCTTCATGTGTACACCTTCACCCTTTAAGAAGCTGCAAAATCCAACCAAATAAATAAAACTTCTTACCAAACGAGTGAAAATATAAGAAAATTCAACTTACCGAGACAAACTAATAAGAGAATTTTCACTTGCAACATAATACTTTAAAATACAAATTTCTGAAAATATAAATATTATAATTTGTCCAAAATAATATATCCTCAAAACTAATATCAACACATTCAAGATACAACTGTAATAATATAAAAATTTACAAAATACAACTAATAAGAACGTTAACTAAACTTCAATTATATATTTAAATTTCTTAAATAATAAAATTATATATCTAACATTTCAACATAACTAAATAACTTAATATCCAAAATCCTAAATAACAATTTTAAGATATAATATATTATAACAATATAATATAAATTCTAAAATCACATATAACATAATAACTTATCGATTTTTAAAATATAATACAACATAATAACTTGATATTTTTTAAACCCTAATCCAATACAAGATTCTAAATAACAATTCATTAAAACTATAAATATCTAAACATGTAGAAGTTTTATATACACAATTAATATAAACTACATATAAACAAATAACTATAAAACTATAAATATATAAACATGTACAAGTTCATAGCTATAAAGAAACTACGAACACTAAGATGAAAAGCGACTACAACAAGAATATTGTTGGAGAAAAGAAGAAGAATGAATGGCTATACAGTGGTAGCACAGACATGGTGACGGTGGAGGCGGTAGAGGCGACAAACACAAATGAAGGCAAGCCAATTGGTTTCAGTGGCAGCAGAGGGAAGAAGATGAAAGGGGAGGAGCAACCACATAGACGCAATGAAGAAGAAAAAGTTGCACAACATGTCGCAAAGTAATTCAATTTTGGTGTATTAAAAGGGTTTTGACGAGTTCTATGCCGAATCGTCATTGTTCAGACTTTTGATATTTCCCAAGGAAACCATTTTTCTTTCTGATATTTGAAGATGGTTCTTATACAACCGTTGCTCTTATTTATGTCTAATGTTTTATTTGATAAAAAAAATCACGGTTTAAACCTTAACCGGAGAAATAATTGAAAAATATTTGTGTTATGATATAGATTTAGTTATTCAGTAAGTTGAATATACAGATATACAATTTAACTTATTAGTTGCTTGACAATGTAAACGCAAGCACTTAAAAAATTAATATTTAATAACAGAACTTGTAAGTTAGTTATTAAAAAAGTAATAGTTAATGAAATTAATCAACCTGTAACATATGTAAAAATGAATATGCAAAAATGATTAAGATAATCAATTAAAGTTTGGATAATTGAAATTTAATCTCAAACACTACTCCATTTTATATTTGCTATTGATAACTAAAATCCCGCTATCTATAAAGAAGAAAAAAATCAGTTTACAAATAACACAATATCATTGAATTCCCTTATTTGTCATTGTTTGACACTAATCTAGTGTTCGTTCGTTCCCCCGGACTACAATCGAAATACTGATTTTTTTTTTTTTCAAGATCTATTTGAGTCTATTTCTTTTGTGAGTGTGTCATGTGATAGAAGAGTGATTGCCATTATTTCATGTGATTGCATAATAATTAAGAAAGATTATATTATATAAACTAGGAAGAGATTTGGTAACGTTCTTTCTCTTTCTGAGGCAGTGAGAGAGAAGGATGTGCCGTGAGAAGGTGGGACTGCCAGGGTGCACAGTACAGAAAACCCATAAATTTGTACAACACCCCATTCCTACTACATATTAAAAGTTAAAATCCGATAAAAAGGTAAACCGTGTACCAAAAATAATATTATATTATATTATTTTGAAATGTTTTGGGTGTGCATGTATGCATGTATAAGAAACGAAGAACTGAAAATCCACAGCTGTAATTGCATGTCTTTTAGTGGGAAATTGCCCCTCACATCTTGTGAAAATTGTGGCGTTTTGCTGTTTGTAGTTCTCTTTGTCCTTCATATCATCTACTTGCAGTCCTCAGGGTTGTGAGGCTTCTTCTTTCCAACAATTATTATACAATCTCTGGTTGCTGTTTGAGTAGGGGCTCGCCTACCGAAGGACAAGTGTTTCCCTTTTCGGGGGTCCTCCTTTTCTTCCACTTCTGCAATTTTCTCATTTGTCTTTCCATGTTCCATCACCTCAACAATATAAACAAATCTTGCCAAAATATTATTTCCTACTACTTCTTATGCTCTCATTCAGTTACTGCTCTTCTTTCATCCCTTTAATTTCCTCCATTCCCTCACTTTCTAAATTGTAAATCCTCTTTGTCTTCTATCAAGTCTTTTCCCTCCTCCTATCTCTCTTTTTTCCCCTCCCTATAATTACCATCAAATTCCACATTCTCCCTCTCATTCAAAAGTTTCACACTTCCCTTTTCCTTAAAATGGGCTTCGATCACCATGTCACTTGTGGTCAAAGACTTGGCTTCCTTTGCATTTGTCTTCTGTTTCTCATTGTCTCAAGCTGGATCCAGAAGGGGTTGGTTATTGAAGGTAAATGATCACTTTCGAAAACTTCTCAGCGCAAAGTAAGTTGAAACCAACTCTAACCATTAATGTTGTTTTTTTCTTTGTTCTGACAGGTAGAATGACTAAAAAACTAAGTGGTTTTCATCAGGTAAAACTTCGCCTCCCTGGCAAACGTTTTCATTACAAGGAAATACTATTTTTTTTTTTTTTTTGTTTACTGGAATGATGATGATTTCTGCAGATAATAAATGAGGATAAAACTATACTGAGGCCAAGAATAGGGTCAAGACCGCCGAAATGTGAGAGAAGGTGTAGATCATGTGAGCACTGTGAGGCAATTCAGGTGCCCACAAACCCCCGAGCGCAGAACGGAAAGAAAAACTCTTGGAAGTTTTCTTCAGTTACATATGCCAGGGTTGGTGGCAGTTCCAACTACAAGCCCATGAGTTGGAAGTGCAAATGTGGGAATCTCATTTTCAACCCCTGAATCTCATTGTATCACAATTAGTTCTTTCATGTATCAAGGATATCAATTTGTCAATTCTGTACATGATTATACACGCTCAAGTGATTCTTTCTTTTTTCAGATTTTAGGTGCCTTTTATAGTTCATAGTTTTTTCCTCCAATTCTCCTCTCTCTTAGGAACAAGCTTTCCTCTAATTTACTTTGTAAATGATTTCATAGCCCCGGATGCTCTCTACTTTATATAGCTTTATTCGTTCTAACATTTTGTGATTTATTCTGATTTACTCCGTTAATTATTTCCAACATTTCAAACATTCTGTCAAAAGAAGAAATAGATATTAATATAAGTTAATATTTCAAAAAAGATTTCACATAACATGTTCCATTAACGGACTTACGACCATGAGGTTAAAGAACAGAATCAGGACACCTGATTTTAAATATCTAATGCCATGCCCTGCTGTTCTCTCTTTTGTTTTTAGTCTCGATTTTCTGATTCAGGAATTTTATTGTCAGTACTTTTTTATAGCAGCCACCTCTGCAATGTGTAACCACCTCTGCAATGCGAAAACCAGAGGAAGCAACGGATACAAAAATTGACGTGCTAATCTCTGATTGCCCTCTTGATTTTCGTCTTTTATACATTTCTTCGAAACAGCAAAAGATCGATTTTTTCACTTCTTCCTAGTGTACCCAGCGAGTCTGAGTCTCTTTCATTGTTCATCTGAACAATGAAATGCCCTTGATTTAGAATGTATCGATTACAAGACTACCCACTTTACACTGTAATGACATACACTTGAACAAACTAAAACATCCTATTACCCATTTTTTATTTGGTTTTTGTAGACCCGAAGTTTAAAACTTTTCCAAACGCTTACAAATGTATGAGAAAATGATTTTGTAATATATTGTATTATGCATAATGTTTTACCAATTATGGAAGGCACGGTGACATAACATAAGTGAGTGAAGGGAAAGAAAGGATCTACTCAAATGAAAGCAAAGACATGTGATATTGAAGGGCCAGGTTTTCCAGTAACGTGCTACTGAACTTCTGATTGCGTTAATGATGGTTAATAAATACTGAGACTGAACCAAGCTGGGAGATGATTTCTTGGACTTACAGTGACAAGACTATGAGTGAGATGATGTAATGACTAATGCAGTTTAACAGCTTCCATTGTTACATGAATTGTGATGAGGATGCATGACATTAACTGCTATTTTGGAAAAATGAAGGAAGGAACAGAAGGGTTTCATCATTATTTATAGAAATGTTTGAGATGAAAATGAAAATAAAGATGATGACAGAAGGTGGATGGGATTCTGCACTGTCCCGTCTTTCCTAGTTCTTACATCCTACCGTGTTCAATCTCAGATTTAATTTTCTGCAGACATGACTACACGAATAACACGAAATCTGCTTTAGTTTTTCTTTTCTTGGAAAAATATAAGTTATTAATAAGGTTAAAAATATTTCCCAAATGAGGGTCAATAGATCCATTTGCCGCAGGCTTTATTAAATAAGATGATCAAAATATGTTAATGATTTATATTTACGTTTTTTTTTAAAGCAGAGTACCGTTTTCATCCATGCTAAATCTGCGAATTTTAAGCTTACCAATCAATAAAATATTATTATAATAATATTATAAAAGTAAAAAATACAATAGTAGACAGAAATTTTTCTTTTTTTTTTAACAGTAGTGTGAAAGTTTTATATTATTAATATATTTAAATTATTATCTATTTAACTGAATAGTAATATCAACATTTAATTGAGCTTATACAGTGATGATTCATATTTATATGTTTATTAATTTACTCATTATTATAAATTAGAATTCAAAATTGGAAAATAAGATTCTTATTCTCTTTACTCTATACACAGTATGTTTTCTTTTGCTGCTATAAATAATGTGTTTAATTAACGGTGGAAATTCATATAGAAGATAAAATCATGAATTAATCATTATACAAGTAACCATTCTTTTATTAGAAAATTATATTATGTATGTATTAATTAAATGTATTTTAATTTTTGTATTGTTTGTTTTGAAGGAATAATAATAATATTTTTTATTGAGGTTATTTAGATTATATATTATTTTCTGCATGATCAAACAAATAAAAACATATGTTTTCATTGTCTTTCCGACTGAATAATTTAGAAATCATTTTATTAAATGACATAAAAAAAAACATTGCTACAAAGACATTTGTCGAGCTCTACTTATCATTTACATTACTTCAAAAGTAAAGTATAAAAAAAATACAAAAAAATACGAGAAAACGAAACCAAAAATTATAATAAAAATATAATTAGACTTATAAACAACCAAACCACACTATTCTTGAAAAAATAATACCTAATAAAGCTAGTATTATATCCCACTACATAAGTCTATTATCCAAACTTCTAAAAATAATTTTATTTTGTACTTTCTTTTCTTTCTTTCCTTTTAAACATCCCAATAGATTACACACCAACCAACGACTTACAAATCTTTTTCCCGTCAAAACTATCCTTGCTTGATGGTTACTTATATAAATATTTTTTTAATTACTTATATATTTTAATCTATCATGATCTTTTTCCATATTGATTTTAATAAACTTTTAGAATAAATTGTTTAATAATTAAAAACAAAACTACATCATAAATTAAATTTTTATAGTGAATCTAAAATATAATTTATGGTTTAAAAATTTATATATTAAGAACTTCATTATATATAACCATATATTTAAAATAGGGGAACAAGTGTATAGACGCTAAACTCTCTCTCTTGTACAAGTACACACTTTAAATTTTAATGTTATCTTAGTTGATCCTTAAGGTTCATCTCATTTCTAAATAAACACTTTAAACTTCAATTCCATCTCAATTAGTCCTTAAATTTTCTTATTTGTAAATAGACATCTGGAATTTTAATTTTATTTTAATTAATCCTTAAAAAATATTAATTTTTTTTGTAAACAGTTTTCTTCTAACTTGTTCAAGTTAAATAATTTACAATAAAAATAAAATAGTCCATTTTTTTTTGTTTCAATTCATTTTTAATATTAGAATAGAAAAAAATAGAACTAAAGAAATTAACGAAAAATATTTAAAGACTATTATCCTATATTCTCAGTATGAAACAAAAATCATTATAATCAAACTACAAAAACCAGCAAAATGACTTTTATCTTAAAACAAAGAAGTATAAATATAGTACATTTTTAATTTTAATTTATAAAAACATGATTTAACTTAAATTAAATAACCTGTCAACACAATTCTATTCACTTGTTCGAAAGTTTATTTATAGGAATCTGTTAAAGAATTCAATTTTAATATACTATCAATATGATATAAAATATTTTTACATTATGAACTAATTATAAATTATTTTAAATATATTTTTTTGCTTAATCATTATAAAATTTAATAATATATATGTGATAATTATAATTTGCTTTCAGAAAGATTATATAAACTGAGCAACAAAATTGCATTATTAACTAAATTCGATGTTTTCAAATATTTAAATTTTATTGATACTTATATCAATTCAAGAGATACATATTATAAATTTCACTCTTAAAACTATTAAATTAATTCTTAAAACTTAAAATTATGACATAAAAAAATAATTAAATCAAAGTAATATATTGTTACAAAACTGTGGATTTTACATCAAAATTAAATATCAACCCAGTTAAAAATCATTTATGAGATCGAACAGACGTATTACTTTTTTTTATCTATATTGTTGTTTTAATTCATAAAAAGTGAACTGTAACAAAATAAATAAAAAATTGAAATATTATAAATGATCTGACTTTAACATGTTACAAAAACTAATTATAAAATAATGATAAATTGAAAAACTAATAAAGGCTAAAACCAAATTTAACTTCTATTTCTATTTCAAAGTTTACATAAAGTAAACACATGTAATTAAGAGAAGTCTTTAACTACTTATTAGTCAGCACATTTGTTAGCACATAAGTTAGATCTATTAGTTGTTTTTCCTTAATGATACCATATTATAATTAATATGGTATCATGATTATTTAAGAAATTCATTCCTAAATTCATATCTCATAATTACTTCATTAATTTTAATTTCTTGGAACATCACCACATAAATTTGAATGGTCTTTCTTTCTATTTAAAAGTTTAGTACCACACTAGTCTATAGTGGATAATACATTAATCAAAAATTATGGTCCTCTTTGTTAAGAAAAAACTTGATTCATCTTTTCTATCTCATATTCAACTCTATTTTTATAAAAAAAAAAAATATATATATATATATATATATATATATATATATATATTTTTTTTCTTTTTTGTGGTCTCTAAAAGTTTATCTTTTTTTTTACATCGGTATTTCGCCAAGTCTTAGATATTATGCATCACAAAAAATTCTAAAGAATTTCATTAACTTGTATGAATAATTATAATTATAGAATTAATTAACTTCAACTCAAAAACCTCTACTCACACATCCCTTCAAACAAAAGGTTGATTATTGTAAGTTATCTAAGTTAAGGATATTATTATCTTTCGATTCAGTAATATCCCACAAAACTTCTATCTCTAAGATTGTCTTAAGACATTTCCACTATAACACTACATTCATTTTAGATAGAAATCTATATACTAATATGACACTAAAATTCACCTATTGGATCTTTATTCTTAACTTGATGTTAAAAATCTTCATTAACTCTCATAAGCCAATACTTTTATACCTTTTTGATATAGATATCATTAAGTAACTTCTTACAACAAGATAATTTTTTATACATCTCCTCTAGTTTTAGTAACTCTTCATTGTTAACTTGATGTTAAAAATCTTTATTAATCCTCACTACCTAATATTTTCATCTATACGACTATATTTATTTATCATTAGAATTTTCTAACTTAATAGTCAACAATACCTAATATCTCTCAATTACTACCTACCTACGTACTTTTATTTATTATAGTAATATTCTGCATACTTTTATCTATTATAGTAATATCACTATAATTATTACTTAAAATATTCAATAATTTTCATTCAATACAAAATCAATTAGAATCCCTTTACATCATAATATTGAATAATAAAATAATTATTATAGCACCAATTAAAATAAAAGTCGCCATTTGAATGGTGTTCGAGGAACCAAACTTACCTTTAAGTAACAAAGCATAACCAGTAAAAACAAAAAAAATTCATAATGCCACACAAACATTATAGCGAATGTAAATTTTAAATTTTCAAAATTTTGAATCAATCAAAATATTCAATAAGCATCATGATACCATTGCAATATTCATAGGTTAGACACCATCTGACTTAACCAAAGCGTATAGTTTAATATGCACAAAATAGATTGACACATCACAATTAAATTGTTAGAGTTCATACTCTCTTAGTCTTAATTATTTGTTATTTGACCTATGTTTACAATATTGAAATACCATGCTAAAAAGGCTTAAACAACACAAAAATATATTTTCCTATTGTATAATACTTAATTGGATTAACACCATATTATTAATCACATATCAATCTAATAACTTAAATCCTATTTATATTTTCAAATCTCCTTCCACTTTTTTTAATTTTATCTTTTAAAATTCCTACTAATAATATTTCTTATAATATTTTCTTAATCAAAATTAATATCAATCCATTAGTATGTATATAATATAATGTCTAATTAAAAAAATGATTTTTTTTTCATCTTATACATATCGTTGTAACTCATAATAAACTTTTATTAAAAGTTGAAACATTTGAGATGATAATTTTTTCAATTGACTAACTTGTAAAACCTTAAAATACATTTAACTAGACAAAATAACTAAAAATGGATAAATTTTAGGGTAAAAGAAAACTTATTGTAAATTAAATTTTAGTCAGTTAAAAGTTATATTTACTTAATTATCTTTTGAACTGTAGAGTATGTTTATAGTAAAATAAATATTCTAAAAACTTAAAGAAAAAATAATTACAAGAAATGAAAAGAAAAGTCAGATAGACTTACAGTTGGAAAAAAAAACATTAATAAATAAAAGTACAAACAACTAGCTTTCGAACTAGAATTTCGTCAATACGCCTAACTTGATACTCGATTGATTAAATTGTGCAGAGACCTTTTTACTTTATGCATAAATATGAGCTTGTACTAATATTAAAAAGGACAAAACTTACCCAAGTACATAAAGTGCTATTCTCCAGTCAAATTTATAGTTTTACTTTAGTAATTTATATTTTATTAAAAATACTATATACTAGTTAGGTGAAACTATTAATATAATGGGAAAATATGGCTTATGATAGTGTACGTAACTTTTCTCTGTCAGGAAGAAGTTTGTCATGAAGTAAACTAGAACCACATACACAGTAGCCAACAATATTGACAAAGGAATGCTATATTTTCTGTAACTATAAATGGGTATAGTTTGAGAGACGCGGGGAAGTTGAAAGAAGCGTTGTCTATTACAGCATAAAACTCTGTGCATTATCTAAAAAAATGTAATGGCGTTGCATGTGAATTCTATATTTGTTGAACTTTTTATTCTTAATTGAACAACTTAAGGAGCAGGAGAAAGAGTGAAGTATCCATGACAGAATCACGATAAAGTGATTGTAATAATCTAGCTAAGAAAAATGGTTAAAACCTAGGAATTGAAAGAGACAAAATAAAAATGATGTTCTGGCGAGGAAATGACTAGAGAAAGAACAGAAGCTTTATTGATACCAATTCTGTTATCCTATAATTGAAGACTCAAAGGCTTAACCAAGTATAGATGAAAGGAAGGGAAGAGGAAAATGGTGTAACTATTTATTTATCGTGGGTGGAATCAAAAAGATAAAAGAGAATGTTGGTGCAAAGGCAAAGAGAGACAGAGGGAACTGAAAAGCTGAGGGACCACGTGAACCAAAAGGGGATTCTGATTCTTTTATCATCTCATGCCCTGTGCCTTTCACTTTTGTCCAAGTTTTTTTGTGCTGTAAATATCACCAATCCAACACAACAGGGTTTTGAAATTGCCCCTTCCCTGTGTTGTGGTGTGGCGTGGAAAAACAAGTCATACTCTAGTTCCAATCTGATGCTGATTGGCCTGAACCAACCTGAAAGTAGCAGACCCACATCATTGTCTAACGCCTTTGTCAGCGCCTCTTAGCCATCCAAGACCGACCTATTATTTTCTGTGCATTTTCAAAAATATCCTCACCTTTGGGCCTCCAGGCCTTGTTGCAACACCACTTTACCCAATGGGCTTTTCCTTTACAATATCCATTCAGAATAAGTTGGTTTTGTGTTTAAGAATAAGAGTATGTTTCAGTTTGTAGAAATGGAGCACCTACTACCTTCACCTGCTAAAATTTGAACTCAAATGCAAGTCAGAGATAGAAGAAGAGCAGTGTCAGTCTCAAACACTGTGTTAGTCAGGCAAAACAAAAAATATTTGATGGCCAAAATCACCATGTTTGGCAAAGCTTTCCTTATCCAATTAATATAATGTCCAAGTGCACATTTTGATCAAGATAATTATTTTTATTTAAAGTTTAATTATAGACGTCATAATTTTAACTCTTCTTATAGAATATTTTTTTATTAGTAAGATAATCGCTTTTTTTTTCTTTGCTTAGACGAATATTTTTGTACGGTCTTCATTATGAAAATCTCTTTCAATTTTTTAGATAAAATATGCAAATATTATATACTTTTCTCTTTAAGATTTATTTATTTATTTTGTTGTTATTATTATAAAAATAATAAATGATCGCATTGGCAATCAAACGACTTTATTGACATTTATATTTTATTGATATTAATTTTATTATCTGTTTCAAAAAATAAAGACTTTTATTAACGTTCACTAATTAAACATAACATATTCACTAGCATTATTCAAGGAATGACAACTTAAGATTCTCGTAAATACACTTCTTAATATTGTATTTTGTTTTTATATCCTCGGGTCTATAATTAAGTTCACACTCCCGGTAAAATTTAAAGAAATAAACCAAATATCAGAATGAAAGTATGCTAGAAATCACTTTCAAAACAATACTTATTGTTACATGACTTAATTTAATTTACTGAATTTTTTGGAGTTTATAATTGCAAAGGTTCTTAGTAATATATCAGGATTGACATTTTTACTTGAAAAATGTTTAATTTTTTCATATATATTGTAGAGAAATCTTATGTTGAGTGTCTACAAAATTTTATCAACATTTTTTACAAGAATTTTTTTTGAATAGTATCAAACGAAATTCAACAAAATCATTTAACAACTATTTACCGTGGTATTGTAGCAAATGTATACTTTTTTTTTTCAAAATTTAAATTATTATTCTTTAATATTCTTGCTTTTTTGTAGCAAAGTTTTCTCTTAACACCTACACACATATCTAAAATACAGTCCCAGAGATTAATGTGTATTTCTTTTATCTCACTAACTTTTATAAATTATATATGTTTGTATTTCAATGAAAAATAATTATTTTTTTAACGTCTTTATTCTTTTTTCCTATATGAAGTTAATGATCAGAAGGAGCTAATTTTTCTATTTTATTTATTAACATTCTTAAGTTAATCATTTATGTTCTTTAATTTTATTTTTGTTGCACAATAATGATAAAAAGGTTTGAACTTAAAACTATCTCAATTGCCTGTCATTACCGAGTTCTGTTCTTTATTTTTTACTTTCAAGCACAGTTCATTATTTTCATAGAATTTTATTCAATTTGACATCTAAAATAACTTATTTTCATTTTATTTTATTGTTTTGTTGAGGTCAATTCAATTTAGCCCGCTTATTAAATGATAGTCCTAAGAATATTGATTTAGATTGGTGCACAACATATTAATAGGTTAAATTCATTGATCCACTTAATTTAAAATAAATCAATTTTCTTTAAAATCATTTTTTGAAAAATTATAATAAAATTAATAATAATTTCTTATTAATTCTTAAATTTTAAAAAAATACTAAAAAATAAAAAAAAACTTTATTAAAATTCTTTGTTCATCAATATTAAATAACACTAGAATTTTGATTGAATAAACATATAACAACTTCATCATTTTTAATATTTATTTTATATTTGTTTATATAAAAATCTAAAAATGTTGTTAGCTAACAAAAAAATAAAATAAAAGACGAATTGCTTTCTGTATACTTTATCCTCCTCCTATATTATTACAACCGTCGCAATATTGAATGAAAAAGAAGAAAGTGTACACAAAAGAGGAATAACTAGGGTTCATTTTTTACATAAGTAAAACAATCCTTTATTTACCATGTATTTATTTTTATTTAAATTTGAATTATTTTTTTATTGAATATAGTGAGTTATAAATTACCTTTAATGAAAAAAGTCATAAGTGGATGAAGTTTTGTTTTAATATAATTAGTCTGCATTTTTTTTTATTTAATCTAGTCAAAACGAATGATAAACTAAATCAACTTAGGTATTGTTAAACCTTATGCATTTTAATAATTTTTGTTGACAAAATTATCTCTCACAAGACTTTGAGATACGATAAAATACTAAAATAGATACCTCTCTATCAACATTTTGTTTTTACATATCATGCATATAAACCTGATGACCAGAACGTATAATTAAAATCTTAACTCCTTCAATTCAAACTAATACATGCTTGCATTCCAACGATTAATTTCATTTCGAATGCCTTATTATTTTAATAATAAAGTTTATTATCAAACTTCATTCTATTTGTCATTGTTCGCGTATGATTCCATTATAATTTAGTACTTATAAGTTCATCATTCTTGACTGGCTCACCAAGTTTTATGTTAAAGAACCACCTTCTCCTATAAGCTTTAACAAAAGTTGACTTTTCAAAATTAAATTTTAGAACAAGACAATGCCACGATACTCCAATTCTGAAAAATAGAAAAGAAATATATATATATATATATATATATATATATATATATATATATAAAAAAATAAAATAAAAATCAAACATAAAATAGAAAAAGAGAGATTATTAAATAGTATTGTACAAATAATCT
>Ga0099825_1006219_pt1 | contig 15023 bp, 5 predicted proteins | sample SiratroredBW_FD_76838 | JGI IMG/M metagenome (GOLD analysis project Ga0099825, IMG submission 76838) | Root nodule microbial communities of legume samples collected from California, USA - Siratro red BW | ecosystem: Host-associated > Plants > Roots > Nodule | place: USA: California | collected... | reverse complement strand
TTTTTTTTCCTTTTTTTTTTTTATTTAATTTTTTTAAATACAAACAAAAAAAAATTAACATCTTCATTTTTTATATTTATCCTTTTTTTTTTTTTAATCAATATTTTAAAAAAATCTTAAATTTTTTTTTTTTTTTTTTTTTTTTTTCTGATTCCATGTTTTTTTTATGAAAGGATACAGTTTTTGATACTGCGGCCCACTACTCATAGATATCCAAAAGCACAATCTGTTTTGGGCACTGGATTCTACACACTTATAATTTTGAGTTACACTCTCATGAAATTTGAAATTTAAATTTTCTTATCTTAAAATAAATTATTAATTATAACCCTCAATTTTTGGAACATGTAATCTGATAATTTTTCAATATCGTATATTTTAAAAATTAAAAGCTAAATTTTTATATTTTAGAATGTATAATTCAAAATACATATTTTTATTTCATATTTTTATTTCAGATTGTAATATATTCCTGCAATGCATTTCCTGATCCAAAAATAAATTATGAATTATACATTTTAAAATATATTAATATATTTGGATTATGCATTTTTGGACCTAAAATACATTTTAGAATGTATAATTCAAACTGTATTTTTTTTTTTTAAGTTTGTTAAAGTTTACAAAGTTTGTATTTTGGAATGTACAATCTAGAATATACATTGTCCAATACATATTTTGTATTCTAAATTTTACATTTCATAATATAAAATTATAATCTAGATTGTATGATCTCGAATATAAATTTCAAAAGGGTAAAATTAGCATTTGAAATTTTATGGGACTGTAGCTTAAAAATATGGGGATGCAAGATATAGCTGCCTTTGTTTTGCTTACAGTTCGTACATAAGCATCCATGGCACACGATTTTGTCCAAGGACAAACTTTTGTTCTTTTGGATTATCGATAAGAAGATCTTGAATAAGAAATAAAGAAGTTATATTTTTTCTTAAAAATTCTTATATTATAAAACATTTTGAGTCTCTTAAAATATTCTTCAATCTAAGATATAAATAGACATAGGTTAGATAAATTATAAAGTTTAGAAGTTATATGAATAGTTTCTAATTAACAGATGTTATTTTCAATGGTTAAGTATTTTTATGTTTACATTTGAGTTTTTAATTTTTCTAGGCACTTGTGGAGTGTCTTTTCCTCTTTGTTGGTTGTGGCATTTCCTGTATAAAGGATCTAAAACATTCTTGAAAAATATATGAAATCCTTTAGTAGATATATCTTTATAGGTGAGAGAATTCTTCAATTTTGACTTTTATCTTGAAAAGTTTTTTCAAATGACCAGTCTTCTTACACTTATCTTTTGATAAGTATATTGAAGGTGATATGTTCTTACCTTATTTGAATTCTCAATCCATTTCCTATTTGTTTTTTGCAAATTCCTCTTATTTTACATGTTGTTTTCTTGAGTTACAAAAGTGAATTACTATAATCATTGCAAAAGCGCCAAGTACCATCCTTTTTTTTAACCAACAACACTGGTGAGGAGATTGAACTTGTACCCGGTTGTATAACTCCTTCAACCATCATATCAACTACTAATTTTTCTATCTTTGCTTTTTGACCGTGCGGATACTTATGCGGTCTGACTTTGACTGGGCCTATATTCTGTAGTAAATGAATGACATGGTCCTACACTCTCTATTGTGGCAATCCTTGTGCCTGTAGATCCATTAGGGGTAAAGAAGTGTCATATTGTTGTTTAATTTGTAAAGTATACAATGTTAATATGACATTAGTAGTTTGCATGCGCTTAAATTAGTGGAATTGAACTTGTTCTATCACTGGATTTCTTTCTCCTTATAGAGTAACTAATTGGTCATCATGCAAAAGGGTAATAAACTTTTGCTTGTAATTGACCAAGTGGATATCCAATGTTTCCAACCATATATCTCTCAGGACTTTTCACTGGCTATAAGCAGCACAAAGCATTCATTGATAGTGTATGATGTTGAATTTTTACAGGCATGTTACAAACCTCTCCTTCGTATTATAGTAATTCTTCACTACCAACCTAAACCTTGAATTCAAGCACTTTGTACAAAGGTACAACTAGCCATTTCACCAGAATAGGATGGATGAAATTATTCGAGCTTCCTCCTTCTATTAAAATTTCAATATTTCTCTCCTTAACTATCCCAGAAAAATGAATAGATCTTCTAGTTGGTATGTCTGTTAAAGCATGGTAAAACAATTGGAGTGGTTTTGTCAACTGTTTGTTGTTCTAGGTGGTGTCAACAATAACTATATCAGGACAATTAATTTGATGATCCATTTCAGGAATCACTTCTTCCACAGATTGAATAAGAAAATAGTGCTTAGAAGCACATTTATGGTCTAGACTAAACTTCTCATCACAAGTGAAATAGATGGCGTGCTTCTTGCGAAATTGAATCTCTACTGGTGATAATTTTGGCATGGGTAAGACTTTAGATGGTGTTGGTAATAATGGAGGCTTTATTTCCAATTTTAGTGAGGGCTGGCTGATAGGTTTGGGAATGAGTTGAAATTGGAGTTTATGTGTAGTCACACTTGGAGATGTAGATGTAGTGTGCCAGTGTTGAGTATAAGGGTGAAACTTCTCCTAAAATAATCTATCTAACTAATGAGACTTCCTGCATTAGGGAAACTTGACATCTCGATTTTACTTATTTTTTCAACTTTGGATGCAACCCACCAATAAAATAATTTAACAGTAATGCATCATTCATGCCAAACACTCGAGCAGCCAAATCATTAAAAGCATCAAAATAATTGGCAACCGAATTCGACTGCTTCAATTTTAATAACTCTTCATATGGTTTCTCAAATTGAGATTGCAAAACTGTTGATAGAGTAAGTCAATTGTTTACCTGGTTTAGTTTCTCCAGAATTTGGCACCAAGCTAATGCTCTACCTTCTAAGCTGACTTCTACAAGATCCATCTTCTGGTCTTCTAGAATCTTCTAAATGTGAAAAAAATTGTTTTGCTCTATATCTCCATTGAAGTATGTCTTCACTACCAGAGAAGTGCAGAAAATCAACCCGCAACTGTCTTGGAGCAGCGAATGATGACGCATTGTGTCTAGGTGCATGCTTAATTTTCTGAGTCAACTAAACCTTCAATAACGAGACTAAGGCCTGTGTAATTGCTGTCAATTGTTCATTATACCCATCAGATTGTTCAATGAGTTTGTTAATGGCAGATTGGATTATCTGCAAAATGCGTGTTATCCATCATCCATCATTAAAGTGAATGAAAACACCATATAATATAAATTTGTATATTGATAATGACAAGAAAAATAATAATAACAATGTGCACAAACTTCAATAATAAGCAATGGAGTAGTGAGTCCTTATTAATACAAGATATATTACAGAAAAGACCTAAGAATATTATTCGAAAGATTCAACAATCTCCTCATCCGTTTCTACTGCTTTTTAACAGTTTTTTTTCCTGTCATGTGCTTCCATGAGTTTGTTGGTATCACGAACATTTCCAAATAAGTATTACCTACAAATTTCTAACTAAAAAGTCTATGAAAAAAATGGTGTTTTAACTAATTTTGACTGTGGTATATATTAATTATTTTAATGAAAATGACAAATACTTTATATTTATTTTATTTTGTAAAAAGATAAAAATAATGTTGTATTAAATATTTTGAATCAATATGCCGTGAATTAATTTATTTTTATCAATTTTCTAGTTCCTTATCAGGATTTAGATTAATATACTTTAATTGATGCTTAATCGATTCACCTGTTATTTAGTCTACTCCGTTGGTTGAATTCGAGTTTTAAAATAAAGTATAATATATCTTTTTTTAAAGGAATTAGTTTATAATATAAGTTTACAATTTTCAATAATTCATTGAGTCAAAACTTTAAAATTAATGATATTATATCCTACAAGAATTATAAAATGCTTTTATGCCCAATTGTCATTGATCTCTTTTTAGGAAAAATATTATCATCTAGGGTGAATGCTCATCAATTAAGACTAGCGGTTGAGGCTATATTTCAACCAAAACTACAATTTAATATTATAGAGATGTGAACTAATTTAATTTCAGAGGCTCAAGTTTTAATTAATCTTAAAAGTCAAATTCATTAATGCCAATTAAGAATTGGTGATCTATAACATGTATGGGGTATATATAGTTAAGAGGATGAAAGCTATAACCACTCAGTTATTTTATACAACTATTATATTAATATTTTATCCAATATTTTATCCCAAAATTTTATTTATGTTTATTATTATTATTATTAACCGAGTACATTAAAAAATAATTATTATGTGGTTATTTAAAAAATGGTTGTCAAAATATTACTTTAATTTTCTAAAATATTAAGGGAAAACTCTATTCTTTGCAATGTACCATAGTTTCCAATGAAAATCATACAAACGAGATAGATGTATCATTCATGCACGTATCAGGGTTAAACCCACTCACGCAGCAAGAGGCAAACCCTAATAAAAGGCAAACAAAATAAATCTTGTAAGTTCACACAAGAATCTACCTTGTTTCTCCGAACTAAATCAATAGTTCCCTTAGGCCAATAATATCTGACAATTAGGTCACAATTCAGACTCTTAATCATTGCAACACATGTGACACCATTAAGCAATGGACCAAAATTTCACCCTCAATTGTTCAATCAAGTTTAATCATGAAAAATATTCTATACAAAAGAAGAAATTCTAACGAAATTTCTCTCTTTTCCTCACCTTGGACCCGCCGATAAAGCTTACAGAAGTAACACCCCATCCGACTAAAGTCAAAATTATACAAAACTCTCTCTGGCTAGAAATAATTTTGTGATGTGTTTGTTCCATTTTCTCTTAACAATGTACAAAAAATAAAATCAAGAAAAAGAAAATAAAAAAAGTAAAAAGCTAAAAATAGAGAAAAAGGTAAAACAAACAAATGGCAGGCGACACCATAGAGAGAATAAGACCGTTGGAAATTGTCATCCCAACGTTGGAACAATTAGCTGACACGTGGCCACGCGCCACCCGGTGGGACCGGAGTATAAAATTTCGCCGGGCTCAAGAAACGGGTTGGTGAACCGAGTCGACTCAGTCCAATCGTTCCTACCCTTCACCACCACCGTCAACCACTTCCCCTCGATATCCTCCATCGCCACCACCCCCTTATTCTTAACCCTACCAATCAATTCCCAAAACGAATCGTTTTTCTTTCTATTCACAAACACAACCACCAACCTTTCCCTACACTCTTCCAACCTCTTCAAACACCGCACCCACTCTCTCAACTCGTCCACACCCAAATCCCCCACCCTCCTCTCGCACTCCTCCACGCGCAGCGCAATCTCACGCTGCACGCGCCCATAATCATCACACACCAATCTCACAACCCTATACACCAAATCGATCCTCTGAAGGTGCAGCGACTCAGGCGCGTGACTCACCTGCTCCACGAAATCGATTAAACCTCGTAATTCACACAGCAACTTAACGTTAGAAACCCCCGAAAACTCTCTTTGAACGCCGCCGTTTTTTAGATAATAACCCAAAACGCGCGAAACCGTCAAGACATGTTCCTGAACATTCGCGTACCATCGAACCCACGAGCTGAGCTCCAGAGATTCCACGTCCGTGTCGTCGCGGAAGGTAGCGAGGTTAAGGGCGTTGTGTCCTCCGCGCGAAGGGTAGTGCGAAAGGTTGTCCTTTAGCGTTAAGGGTCCCTGGGATACGATGTTGTGGAGAGTGAAGAGGCATTTCAGTGCCACCGTGGCGCTTTGGGTTCTGTGAAGGCGGTCCATGATTGCGTCTATGCAGGTGCGTGGCAGGAGATAAGAGCCGCGGCCGGCGGAGAGAACGGCGGCGATTTGGGACTCCGACGGAGGAGCGGCGAGGCGGTGACTGGTGGCGCGCAGGACATGGACGCGAACGGTGGACACGTGGCGCTTGAGCGAGAGTGATGCTGCGATCACTGAGGCTTTGTCGTTGAAAGTGTGTAAGAGATTTGTGAGTGTCTTGCCGAAGGACATAGCGTGAAGGAGCAAAAGTTTGAGAGTGTTCAAATGCTTTAGTTTTTTTTTTTTTGTAGTTTCTTTTGGCACAAAAGTCATGCATGGCTCAATAATATTCTGGTTTTTTAAGGAAGTGCAAATTTTGTTTATTTATATAGAAAGTAAAATTATATAAAAATTAATTTGACTCAGCAAGAAAGTGAAAGGTGCAATGTTTATTCTACTCATATACTTTCTCTGTTTTTAAAAACAAATATTCATTTTTAAATTTCATTTAAGTATAATTTTTAAGGTTGCAAATCTTTTTAGTAAAATGTTTAAAAGAATTTCTATTTCATTATTTTTATTTCTACATGTGAATAAATACATATATGTATTTACTAAAAATCATTACGTTAAAGTAGTAACATTAAATCTGTATGGCATAATAATAATTTTATAAATTTACTTTTATACATATTTAGCATACAAAAGGAAAATAATGGTTATGAGGTTTTTTAAATTAAAAATTTTAATTATCTGGTCTTCCTAAAAAATAAAATCTATTACATTACCGGTAAATAACATAAAATCATTAAGCCATTTCAATAAAAAATAATTATTGCAATGAACAACTAGAAAGTATTATAACAGTAATAAGAAATTTTTTAAATAATTTCTTATAATTAGGTTGAAGAAAATAGTAATTAATTTCTCTTCTATCTCGTCTTTTTTTTTTTTCTATCACATTAGTTAATTTATTTATTATTTTATTTCAAAATAAAATGCATGATAAATGCTATATACAATAAAAATGTAATTAATATTTTTATTTATATTAAAATTATTACAAACTTATTAATGAGTTTCGTTCTTTTCTTTATTTCAGATATAATATGTAAAAGTATTTGAAATTTTGAAGAACAAATAAAGAAATCATTAGAAAAATAGTAGAGAGAAAATCAAAGGATGGATGGATTAAAATCATATCCAATTATTTGTCCATTATTAATTAGCTTTCTTGAATTTATTTTTATTTCATAACCAAGGTAAAGGTATAAGTTATTTATGTATAATATTTTATTTATATATAATATTTATTAATATATAATATTTATTAATATTCTGGTAGATCCAATAGTTTTATATCTCATATAATTTAGGAATATAATATTTATATATAATATTTATTAGTGTTTCGAAGTACTTTTTAAAGAGAAAACCTTTAAAAAAACCTTGTAACAGAATAATTGTTTTAAAACGGACAATATTTCAAATCGAATGATTGATCCTAACATACCTTTTCAAGGTACTTGAGATTAGAACAATTAGGTTTAATGATATTTTAATTAATTATTTTCTTATTGAGATTTTATTTTTTTCACTTTATATATTGAACTTATTTAATTTAAATTATTTTTATATAATCTAGAAGAATATGAAATATTTGAAATAACCGATGCAGATAAAAAAAATCATATTCTTCTTTCATTGAACATATAAATTACTTTTTTCATTGTATATTAATTTTAATAATTTTAGATAATTAAATAATTTCAACCTTCTGTCTTAAAAAGGTAACAAGCGTACAAAATATTTAACTCAATCATAATATTAGTTACTTTAATAATTATATAAGCTACATAGTTAAATAATAAATTTTGATTGCTATGTAATTTAGTTACCTTTTTCAGCTATTAAAATATATTTTTAGTATGTACTTAATCTGTTTTAAACAAGTGTTGTCTTTTTAGAAAATATAAATATCTTAAATATAGATATTTAGAAAATATTTGAACATTAATTTATTTGAATAAAAGTATATATTGGATGAAGAAAAGGATATATAATAAAGTTCTAAAATGTACTTGACTATATATGTAAATTAATGTAGCAAATTGAATTCAGATATTTGTCTTAAATGCCTTTGATCTTTTTTGGGTAAAAAATAGAGAGCCTTGAATCTCATTTAGGATATTAACTCTATAAATAAAGAGAATTCAAAACTATATATGATTTTACTTTTTCGACCAAAAAAATATTGAATGAAGTGATATGTGACACAGAATCTGCTATGGGATTACCTTGTAAAAGACACGTCCCTTATTTTATACAATTACAACAAATTAGAATACATAGATAAATGCATACATATGTAATTGTTATAGGTAAAAGAAATTGAATTACAACAAATTAGAATACATATGTAATTTAATTGTTTAAATTCTTAATTTCATCCGTCTTAATACTGAGTATCTTAATTTCTAAGAACACTCTTGATAATATATTAAGAAATTACAGTAAAAATAAGTTGCATGTAATTATTTATTTATATAAAATTAGTAGAAAAGAGAGAAGTAGTACCTTTTTGTATATTTTAAAAAATAATATTAATGATAATAGTTACATGTAAAAATTAATGAGTTATTACATAATTAATAATCAATTTTAATATTTAAATAGTTTACTTTTATTTTTAAAATTTTAAAATATAATTAAAAGTAAAATAAAAAATATCAAATATGTATTTTATATTATTATATATATTTTTCTTTTTTTATTTTAAAATTAATTAAAGATAAAATAAAAATATAAAAAGTATACTTGAAAAGGGAAGAATATTTTTATATATTTTTAATAAATACGTTTCTAAATTGAATTACTTACTCAAGTGTAGTTTAAATATTTTAATTTAAAATAAGTTTTTTTTTTGAATATTTTAATTAATATTTTTATATTTAGTGTTAAACTATTTATAGATAACAATAAAAGTTAAACATAGGACTAGAAAATTTTTATAAATCTAAAGGTGACAAATTTTATTAAAATCATAAAAGGATAAATAAATACGTGAAACATCATAATTTAATATATAAAAGAAAAGCTGTGAAAGCGTGCTTGAAAGTGAAAAAATGTCTCAATTTTTCTTACTTTTAGAAGACTTGTAACCTTATATTATTTTCAATTTAGTCATTAAATTATTTATTATTATTTTGATTTTTAAAGTATTTTTAATTTTCAATCGAGTTCTACAATGTATATAAATTATTATAAAAGATATCACCATCTTTCTTCATTTCTATTTCTCATGTTTAATTTATATTTCCTTTACAAACTTTATCGTCGTTCTTGACTTTTATCTCACCTTTTTCTATAAGTTAACTATTTAAATTTAAATAAGGTCATTAAATAATAATAATAATAATAATAATAATAATAATAATAATAATCAATATAATTCGATAATACATGTAAAACATAAAAAAATAAACTAGTTACATTAAATATATAAAATAAATTTTTAAATATTAGATAAATTAAATTTTCAGAAAGAAAAAATAATTAAAAAGATTAAACGCGATATAAAAGTCACTGAAAAGTTTGATATTGTATGATAAATACTATATTACAACAGGGGAAGGACCCTAGGTATTGTTTGAATTGAAATGGAAGGAAAGACTAGAATTATTTATTTATGGACAAAATATTGTGGAGTTAATTTGACTAATTAAAAATTTGACAAATTCATAGCGTAAATTATTTTACTTTTCCGAGTTCTGTCTATTTAATTCAAATCTAGATTTGTACAATTTTATAATACTGAGCCTTAATTCAAAGGCTCGTGCGTAAATAACATTGTTGAGCCTTTTCAGGCATTGAATAACTTTTTTTCTTTGACTAAGGTTAAACATTTTTGTATTGAAATAATAACAAATATTTTTGGCTATGATCCCATGGAATAACAAAAGTTCTTGTTTTAAATCTTTCAATTTTTTTCTTAACTAAATGCGAACGTGCGTGTTGTATATTTTGTTTTGTATATTTTCAGTTGCCGTCGGCCTGGTAGTCTTGTTAATATGTTAGAATGCAAAATTGACACTAAGATTATAATATTTAGATAAAATTAGTCTTGATTCTTGAAGGAGTCATGCTTTCACGATGCAAAGACCAGAAATTATTCTTTTCGTTCTCTTAAATGAATAATTTTTGACACATTAGAATATGAGCTTGGAATACATATGATAATGATCGAACATGTGTTTAGAAGTTTATAATAACGGAATCAATTAAATTCAACAGTATATGAATCTTTATTGAGTAATTGGATGATACTAAAATTTGAATAAATAATTTTAGTAAACAAAAGAATTTAAGATAATTACAAAAATATATAAAATACACCAATATATTATCATAAAAAACTAGACTGAGAGAAGAATAAGTAAATTTTATATGAAAAGATTATCTTCATCTTCATGATTGTTAGAATCTTAATATAAGACTTAAAGTAAGAAATCACAATTTTAAACTATCATATATCATAAAAGTGATTTACATGCTGATGATTATTCACAACCTAAGCCATTTAAAAATCCTAGCTTAAATAATACATGTCTTTAGTGACATGCAAATAACGCGTAAATGAGAGATATAGAAACGTCTTCTAAATTACTGAAAATTAAAAATAATAAAAAGTGAAAATTTGAATTTCAAAATAAAAAAAAAAAAATTGTTGGCTGAATTTGAGTCATGATTTATTTATGGCTTTAGAGTCATGTTTTCCACGCGTCTTGAGAATTTCTTCTTGATTGAGATTTTCCAATGTGATCTGGGCTTCACTTAGTCTCCATAATGCAGGTAATTACTTCCTGCGCCTCTATTTTTGAACCTGCACCCTCACAATTAGACAAAATGACCGAATTGCTGCTTCTACTTCTCCCTCACTACTCTACCACTATTCTCGTCATCTTTGAAAACTCTTTCCAGAATACATGTTTGAGGAAGTTCTTCTCGAAAAACTCATTATAGAAAGTACATTCCAAAAATATTATATATAAGATAACTAAAATCAAAATTTTAATCATAGAATCGTATATATTATCTGTGATTCAAAATTCACTTAAGATTGTGGAATAATAAGATTGTGAAAATTAAGATTGTAAGGATCGTCCAATAAAATCATAAAAATGTGTGATAACGATTTTTTTGTGACTATTTATTTTCTTTTTAAGTAAATAGATTCAGTTCGAACATAATTTTAATTAAAATAAATATAATTAAGATTTGATATTGCTAGGTGTGTTGTAAGTCCTAACAACACTCAATCAAACTTAATACAATTAAATTCAAAACAAATTTCAAACTCAATTAACAATTAATAGTATTTTCTGACGTATTTTTCATGTTTGTGATTGAATTAAACAACAACAAGAAAAAGAATTATAATATTGTTAATATTAATACAAATGAATTTTCATCGGTATGTAATTTTCATATGTAATTTACGATTTTTTTATAATGATACCTTCTCCTATCAACTCCATCAAAGAACTAATTGAAAACTACCCTTAGCCACCTGTTTATATATGATCCTAAGAAACACTTCCAACTCTCCAAGAATCCATCTAATGCCATTCCACCAACTCAAAGAGAACCTCCAAGAACCTTCCCCAATTCAAGCTAAGTGTAAGCCAATCTCCCACACATAAACCACACAAAAACCTGACCTTTTATTAACCAAACACAACCAAATTCCACTAATTAAGAACGTTATTTCCTTAGAAACCTATCTTTCATACCATAACTAGATAAATTATTCCAAGAACTCAACAAGATTCAACCAAGAACCGCAAAAATCCCTTAAACATGATCTAGACTTAAGTTACACACCGTATCTAATCAATATTGAGTCATAAACCCCACTTGAAGTACCAAGAACATAAAAAAAAAAGCACCAAGAGCATAACTTATTATTTTTATTTGTAAGCTTGTTAGTCGAAGGTCCAATATAGTTATATAATTTTCTTTACGTGAGATATATCCTCTTCTTTTTTTACAATTGTATATCTTTTGTATACTTAAATATTGAATTTGTGACTTTTCAACATTAAAGTTAGATGAGATATTAATAAAATAATAAATAAGTAATTATTAGTGAACCTATATCCTAAAGTCATTATCTATATATACTATTTTAATATGTTATTACCTAAATCTTTATTAAGGGATTGTTAGATGAACTCAAAATAGGAAGAGATAAAGTAGGTATTAGTGTGTTGTAATTCGTAGACGATACTATGTTCATATGCAAAGCCATCAATAAGAATTTAATGACCATCGAGAGCATTCTTAGATGCTTTGAGATGACATCAGGTCTTAAAGTTAACCTTCATAAGAGCAAATAGGGAGGGATAGGGGTACAACCACTGACATTACAACGGTTTGCAACAATTCTAAATTGTAAGATTACGAAACTGTTGTTTTCTTATTTAGGAGTACCCATTGGTGGCAATCAAGCTAGAAAAGCTTTTTGGAAGGATATGATAGGTAGAGTGACTTTTATTAAATGTGTTTTGTCCTCATTGTCACTATTCCTTATGTCTATCTTTAAGATGCCACACTCTGTGATTAAGGAGGTAACAAAATTAGGAGGCAGTTTTGTGCGACTAGGGGTATGACGGGAAAAATATGGCTTGGATTAAGTGGAAAACGATATGTAAGAGTAAAGAAAGTTGTGGTCTAGGAATTAAGGATTTAGCTTGCTTCAATAAAGCCCTTCTAGGCAAGTGGAAGTGGAGGTTAGGTAAGGAGATAAGGGGCTATGGCGGGATATTATCATGTCAAAATATGGAGAAGAGATTAGTTTGAGTGGGAAAAACCAATAGTAGAGGAGTTCTTATAACTTATTAAGGGTTGTATCATGAGAATAGATGCACATGATCAATGGGTTTGGGCAGGGGTTGTTCATGGTGAATATAAAGTAAGAGAAGCTTATAATACCTTAGTAAAGGCTATTGGTGGGTATAATAATGAGAATTTTGAGAAATTGTGGAGGTCTAAAGGATCGCCCACTGCCCAACTGTGTGCATGGAGGATGTTGCATAGTAGAGTACCAACCCAGGATACATTGCACAAGAGATGGATCCTAATAAACAATATTAATTGTGTTTTCTGCAACTCATGTGAGGAAACTGTATATCATGTATTCTTTTCTTGTAAGAAAACCAGTAGTATTTGGAAATTATGTGACAAATGGATTGGGGTACAAAATGTGCACCACAATGAAGCTCACAGTCACTGGTTAAGATTTGAGTTGGCTGGATTGGATGGTAAGCGTAGGGATGTGTGGAGAATGGTTTGGATGTTAATCATATGGAACACTTGAAAGCAGAGAAATGACGTTATTTTTAAAAATAGGAAGTGTGACATGTTGGAGGTGTTAGCGGTTACTCAGGTTAATATATGGGTTTTCATTGCTAGCAAATATAGTAAATCAGTAATCTCATTTTCTAACTGGTGTATCGATCCACTAACTCGTTTAAAACTCTTAGATTGATAGGGATTTGGGGAAGGTGAGTTGGGACATGGGTAGATTAGTTGAATTGACTTTATAGAGGATAGGTGTATGAAATGGAGAGTTGTGTGACAAGAGTGACATATTGCAAACCACTAGCAAGATATGTAATTTAAGATATTGATTGCAAACTTTAGAAGTATATCGTCTTCCATAACTTCTTCTTCTACTAGTATCAATCATTGCCTTAGACTGATTACAAAAAGTTTATCTCTCTTGTTGTGTACTGAGAGAACATATCATATTCAAATATGACAAGGGGTCTCGTGAGAGATCAACAATTTCAATCATAAGTAAATCTAATAATTAGAGCTCTAAAATTAGTGCTCTGATACTGAAATAAATATCATATTATAAAATGAACAAAAGATATGAGAATGTAAATATTATATCTGTTTTTCTATATATTTTGATCAAAAGTAGAGAACTGAATATATACAAATAATGTACCCATTTTGGGTATAGCTAAACAAAGAAAACAAATAAAAATGTTACAATATGGTAATGTCATAAAAATAAATATAATTGATGGTAATTTGATTCTGTCATAAATGTCATAAAGACAAAATCATAGGATTGATATTAATTTCCTTCTAGAAGTCTTTTATGTCCATATCCTGGAAAACTATTCAACCAACTTTTGCTATTGTAGTTTTCTCGATGTACTCAGACAAAGTATTTGTAAAAATTCTCTGACAATGTCTTATGTGGTGTACTATCTCGATACCCAACCGTTTACATTCACACCGCGATGCCAACACCACGATGCCAACACCGGCCGATCGACTTGTGTCGTTTATATGTCTCATCCATCATTAAAGAGTTATCAGTTATTAGAATGAACAGTCGGACGACCAATGTGTAATCAAAGATTAATTCATGTTGTTAGTTATGACAGAAAGGCTAACCTCACCTTAAGAATGATTACAATGATAATTAAGTAACATTAGTGTATGGGCCTTGGATCATGAGAGAAGGCCCAAATGTAAGCCTATAAATAACAACAAATGCCAAGGTCAAATTCTCCTGATACTCGAACTATTATCTGATTTAAAAGTCCAAGTATTTGTAAAGACCCCTCGGAAGACCGAGATCAACAACAACCAAAAAGACAACCGACCGTGAAAATCGTAGCCACGTAAGTAAGGAAATCCAACCAGAGATAACTTAGTTGGAAGAGAGAGCACCTTGCAATAACATATGATCGATAATACTTTTATTTATAGTGATAGATAGTAGACTTCTTAATAAAATAATCTTGTTTAAGGTTGAATGAGGTCTATGATTAACATAAATATTAAATGAAATAATCTAAATTAATTATAAAAATACGTATCTTCGTATTTAATGTAATTTGCACCACGGTCGTTAACCCAGCATAGTTCACCAATAGAAGTCGGAAATGACGTTCTTCTCAATGCAATACTTCTCAAAATGTTTAAGGATCGACTTAGTTACAAGAATTTAGTTGAATATGGTACACCAAGTACATAAGTTCTAAAATAAACTAATGTTGAAAGATACTGTTGCTATATTTTGGTGCAAGCATGAATTTCCATTGATATAAACGTATATTTATACACCCTTATAGATAACAAAAAAAAAATTAAAACTGAATTTAAAAACAAATATAAACTGTAAGATTCGTATAAGCAAATTTCTATCTTTTGAATTCTGTTACAACTGGATC
>Ga0099825_1006217_pt1 | contig 15027 bp, 4 predicted proteins | sample SiratroredBW_FD_76838 | JGI IMG/M metagenome (GOLD analysis project Ga0099825, IMG submission 76838) | Root nodule microbial communities of legume samples collected from California, USA - Siratro red BW | ecosystem: Host-associated > Plants > Roots > Nodule | place: USA: California | collected... | reverse complement strand
TATATATATATATATATATATATATATATATATATATATCTTTCAAAAAAAATTTAATTACCCTTAAATCAGATAAGATTATTATAAAAGACATTTTTTTAATATTAATAAACCAAATACTAATTAAATAAAAAAATGACTGGATGATTAATTTAATTATGTAATACATTATACCGTGTTGGTTCATACAAAAATAATGAAATTAAGATAATAAATTGCATAGATTGCATGTTGATAAATAATTTAGCTAATGTTAAAAAACAGAGACTAATAAAAACATTCAAAAATAAATGTTATCCAATGCAATAATGCGGCAACAAGATATGTTATAGGTGTTCGAGGAAATTTAAAAAGTAAACTTTAGATAGAAAAGTTAAAAAAAAAAAATCATTTTCTTCATAAATTGAATCGATTTCTGCCTAATTTTAAATATATATTTCAAAAAACTAATATAATATAGGCTTTATAAATTAATTTATAGATAAACTAATTTTAATCGATGAGGAAATTGAATTTTTTATTTTATTTCGTAAAATGTGTATAGAATCGATTGACATGCATGTAATAATATTGTTAAAGTGTGTTAGGAAAAAAATGAAATATAACTACTATTTCATCAATTAAGTGCTATTATTAAACTAAAAGTCCATATTTGATATATTTAATAATCTATTAAAATTAATTTAAAAAAATTAAAAAAATCGTTTTCATCACTATTATCTTCCCTTTAAAATAATAAAACAAAACATTATATTATATTAATTTTATTCTTCCTATTTTCTTTCGTCTCATTTCAAATTCTATTAAAAAATAAACAAAAGGACCACTTGTTTGGTCAAATTTCCTACAATCACAATTACTTGTCAAGGTTTGGAATCAAGTGGAGATTGTTGAACCCTAATTAATGAACAATAATGTAGATTGTTGAATCCAATGAACAAAAGTGTGAGTTGTTAAACCCAAAACCATGAACACAAGTCAAATTTGAAATTCTGACTTATTACCATGCTCCCCTATAGCTAGAACCCTTATTTGCATAAAAATGAAAAAAAAAAAGTCAATGTACCAAGGTCCTTTTTGAAAAAAAAAAATCATAAACACTTTTTTTTTTAAATTAGCATCTTCTGTGCTAAAATTAATTTCTATATAGTTCTTTCAGGTTAACTTTTCTAAAAATATTTTTAACTTTTGCATAAATACAATTTATTTTATTTCCTAAATGTATTTAATAGAAAAAAATTATCTGAACAAATTCTAAGTTAATTATTAGACTTATTTTTTAATATAAATTTCACCAATATGTATATATTCGAAAAGTTACTCAAACAATCTTATTATCAGTATAATGTATAAAATATACATTACTTTTTTTTTTAATGAGATCGTCTGTTAATTTAATGTTTCATACTATTAATATTTATACTAATTATTCATTTTTCTTGAAATGAATGTTATACTATTAATAAACCTTGCAATTAACTTTCCCCTCCCCTTAATATATGACATGATGATATATTTATTGTGATGTGTTTATCAAAAAATTGATTCTTTGAAATTGTACATACATTAATAAGGATATATTGATATACTAAAAAAATAATTTGTGCATATTATCGGTGTATCGTACTACTAATGCAAACACATTGTATTAACATCAATTTAAATTACGAAAAACCGCTATATTTTTTTGCAAAAAACAACATTTTACTTAGAAAGGAGGAAAAGAAGACATTTGTTAGTGCTACAAATTAGAACTACCACGACCATACCCAAATGCTTGGACCACAAGACCCCACCACACCCACTACGTAGACTTCTAATGTGTCTTTGACGCACTCCTACCTCCAACCTTTTTTTTTTTTTTCACTTTTCCCCACTTAATTCTTTTTTATTTTCTCTCGTTTATTAGGAATTTAATTTTAATTTCAAAGTTTAATATTGAATAAATAGGAATCAGATAAATAATATAAAAAGAATATCCTCAAATTTACTCTTAAAATTTTGTTGAAGGTAATATTATGATATGCTATTTAGGTTAACTTATGACTTATTGATAGAACAATTGGTACTCTATTATATGAGTGAGTATTTATAGTTAACAAATACTTCTACTCAAAAGAAAAATGTAATAAAGTAAAAGAAACTCAAATTTAAGATAGATAGGAGATCGTGTTATTATATTTTATATGAATTTTTTCATGATCATTAGTGTTATATCTTCTCGGTATATTCTTAAGAAAACCAACACAATTAACTATCTAGACCCTATTTTTCAAAAATCTCGAGAACCTCCTTAACACAGCAAGGATTTGAATAAAAATAAATTATAATAGTTTAATTAACGTACCCCAAAAGAAAAGGATAATATGGTTAACGGGAAGGGGGAAAATGTAAGAAAAAACGTTAGGTAGCATTGGACTTGTCAAAATGGTGACTGGTATCAACTACTTAAAATTTCAGTCGCATTCCGAAATAGAAAATTATGTATATCTATTCATATCACTATCTTCATATCAAGTCCATAGATGAAGATCAAATCAAGAAAATAGTTGTTGCTTCTCGTGCATCATCATTAAGGTATCTCTTTCATCATCCCCAGCAGAACCCAGAAGGAGAGACTCTAACTTGTACCTCTTATTTTTCCTTATTCTGCTTTCCAATTTTACGACTTTACCAAAACGAATATACCAACACTTTTAAATGCACTTGGTTAGGGACACAAGGACTTAGAGGAATCGCACAAAGTTCAATACTTGTCACTGAAAAAGGGACACTCATTAACATTATCTCTTTATACAATGATTAATCAATTCATGCAAAACACATGCACAAATATATTTCACAACCCAATATATATATTGAATTTTATATAGTACAGTTTTTTTTTAGAGATAATTAAAAACCTTGTAAGTTGACACTTTGCATGGGCACCGTAATTTTGTTTTTCTATGTTCCGAATGACTTATAGCAGGTATGTTGATTATTGGAGTTAGTTTCAAATGTGATTAATGAGTTGTTTTAACTATACCGTGAAAGTATACATAAATAAGAAAAAGATATAGTTAGTGCTGTCTAATCACGTGTTTGAAGTATCTTAAATTTGAAATTGTTTGCGTGGTTAGGTTAGGTAAAAGCATTATTAATAAGGAAATTTGGGTTAAGTATCTGTTGTTGTTGTGTTACAAAGTTTCCTTCTCGGGAACAAAGCGAAAGCAAAATTGAACAAAAGAAAGGAAGAAATAAAGGAAATTGAATAACTATGTTTGACGCATGATGATATGATAATGTATTATTTGTTTTCTTTTATTTGCAATATCATGGACTTATTGTGTGGTTGTTCTACGTACCTTTCTAAATTCGTCCAATTTGGCTGTAGTAGTTTACGTACAGCTTGATCGCACCTCAGAAAACAACACAAAATAAGGAAACCTAAAATATTGACCAATTTTATTTTTTTTCTTTGTTTGTTTGTAGTTATTTTTAAAAATTTCTTAACCATTGATTAGTGTGGTGATGGAGATATCTTTTTCAGCTATTCTGGTATCCATCTATTTACTCGTTTTGATTGATTGTTGACAGATGGTGGAAACTAGTACTGAGCGAGGAAAACCACCAAAAACGGGACGAGAGGCTTCAATTTTTTTCTTTCAAAATAAATCTTTTGCAAATGACAATTACAAAAATATACCCTTTCTCGGTATATTTCTTCGATTCAACTTATTTACTATGCAGGTTTAGAATTTCATTACTAAGAACCTATTTCTAATCACGAATGATCCACTTACGTAGAAAAATTGTTCGGAATTCAAAATTTGGGTTATGATTTTATTTTTAGGTTTGTAAATAATGAGAATATTATCATAAGATAAAATGTTTAAAAGAAATAAATGTTAATTGGTGTTGTGTAAATTAATTTTTCATATAAAGTGTTATTACTAATAATAATTCATATAATAAGTTTTTTTATGTACGTTGTTATTAAAAATTTAATGAAACAGATAAAAGAAGAAGAAAAATTGCATTATGTTTTAATTATTCATCATTAAAATTTAAAATAAAAATAATATTTAATATACAATGTTATTATATTAATATATATATATATATATAAAAAATAAATATATGTGTGGTATGAAACTATAATGAAATTGATATTATACATGTAAATTTTAAATTTGAAACTAATTTTAAGTATTTTATTAAAGTGTTAAATTAAAGTTAAATAAACCTTTTATTTGATTTTTATTTTATGTTTAAATAATAAAGTGTAAAACATATCTTTCTCATAATAAAATTCTATAAAAAATATCATGGTTAGTTTACAAACAAAAATATGATTAAACGTGTACATGTGTTTTTATTTATGTTTTTCTTTTGATAAGTTTTTGTTTAGATTAAGGATAAACATATTTTGTGTGATAGAGGTAAGCTTTGAGGATTTTATGTTACATGTCAAATTTATAAATATTTATTTTATATTTACAAACAATGTTTATTTTATGTTTATAAATAATGTCTATTATTTTGATTATACACAAAGACTATTAGACTATTTGACATGAGACTTAATCACACGAATGGTCTAAAAATCTTTCATCTATCTCAAATCACATATTAGAATCTTCAAATAAATAGTCACATTTAAATAAGTAAATCATATAAAGTATATTGTCATAAAAAATTATTGATGGTTTGCTTGTATTAGATAGTCTAGATGAGCTTTAAAGATTATTCTGTCTAAGGTCTTAACATGTGATATATAAAAAAATATAGATGAAATCAATTATGTATCATTTCATATATTGTTATGTGTGGTATACGGATCCTTGCTACGTCTATTATTTCACATATTGATTCAATTTACATATTTTGTAACTTACTTTTCATAAGCTCACCTCATCATGTGGATTTTGTGTAGCTTATCCAAATTGTTTGACAAATAAAATACTTTTTTGAATTGACAAAACTATAGTTTGACCTTACCAAATTAGTTTTATTCCAAAACCACAAAACAAATTAATATGGTGGACAAATTGTGTATCTCTAAAATGTTTGAATCAATATTGATCTTTTCAAAATTTTGATATAGGGTTCATAAAAAATGCAATAAAATAAATTTTATTAAAAAATATGATACTAAAGACAATAACAAAAAATAATTTGTAATATTATTTCTATATATATTGTAATTTATCCAATTGTTAAATCCAAGAGTTCAAAGTGCTTAATCCTAATGATGGAAAACTGCTTAAAACTTGCATTTTTTTTTCTATAATCTCTATCAATGCTTCATGTCATTCTACGAGTCTTTCAAATGCTCGTTATCCTCTATAGTTACAATGAAAACACCGGTGCAAAGGATGAGATAATACACTTAGTTATGAAACCTTCAAGATTTATGACATATTATTTATATAGTGAGTTCTTATAATGAGAAAGACTATAATTATATCATATCATAGCAAGTAAAAAAAATATAAAGAAAAATTCAGAATTAGAAAAAAAAATATATGGTGAAAATACTCTAGAGGGAGAAGAACAATTCATATGAAACCCGTCTTATTTTCTCCCATATAACTCATGTCCTAACTAAATCACGCAGTTGAAAATTTGGAATCCTCTATCTTGCTACGCTCACCCCCCTCACTTTGGCATTTGTATATTGCTGCTCACAAAATTTTCTGTGTTCATATGCCAATATAGCTTCTCGTTGTCTCATTTTCTAGATCCATGTGATAATCCCCTTCAGCTAATCCCATTATAGAGGATCCACCAATATTGTAGCATAAAATAATTTATTGTTATTTTTATATAAGTATAATATTGATGAGTATTTGGCCTTATTCCTAGTGATTAATCTTTGTTGTTTTTTACCACTGACGTTAGAGTTACGGGTAAAATGAAACAAAAGATTTGAGGGAGCGACGTTGAACTAAGAATTTAAAATTTACTTGAAAAGTGAGTTTTTGAATGGATAAAAATTGAAACGGAAGAAATCATGGGTCATATTTTTTATCTTTTATTTCTCTCTTACGAATAATTTTTTAGCATCTGTCAGGAAATTTGTACTTCCTTACCACTACATTAACTGAAATAAAGATATTAAATAAATGTGAAGGACTAAAAATAATAACAAATCAAAGTTTAAGGCTAAAAGTAGTTTTTTAAAACGAGGAATTAAAATATAATTGATTAAAAAATAATTTACTTGTTCATATCCTATACGTAATTCAAGTGACTTTGATGTTACTACTTAAACTGTATTTTCTAACTTTGAGCATTAAAAACATCAATAAATAAATTTAAATTAAGACCAATGAAAGATTTATTAATTTAAGAACTAAAACAATTTTTATAAAAAGTTGGAAGACATGAACTTATTTTTGTTTATTTTTAAGTATAGTCTAATGTTTGTTTATTTGTTATAAATCAAACATGTTGGATAAGATTTTATCTGTTTGTGAATTGGGATCGGTGTCAACTACATGCAGTAAGTTCAAAGTATAGAGTCATGCATTCGGGAAAGTTCTCATGACAATTTCTCTCTTTTTCTTCTTCTTTACATGAATAGTATTATTTTTCCATCAGAGATATTGTTCTAGCTTGGACTTAACGATTATTCTGTTTAAAGACATCTTAATTAAAATAAAGGATTAACCTACTTGTTAGATATTGACCAAAATCAACAATATTAGTTTGCATTCATTACATGTTGTCATTTATGCTAAAATTACCACTTTAATGTGCTCATGTTCATTTTGCAGATACTAGTCACAAGGCCTCAATCACAACAACAGCAAAAAAGTTCATTACTTGCGTAGCTCACTTCAAATAACAAAAAAAAAAAAACACTTCAAACGCAAAAAGATGTATAGAGCATAATCGAATGGGAAAATGAGATAATTTATGTAATTTAATTTTTAATTTTTAATTTTATACAAAGAATTTTTTTCTGCATATTGTATATTGATATTCTAAGACTTTATCTTAATCTAGTCTGATTTAATTGAAAAATAAATAAATTTTAATCAATAATAATTTTCATCAAAAGATCAAAATCAAGCCATGCTCGAAGTATTTGACATTGATTTAAATACATTATATAAATAACCTAAATTAACTTCTTTCATATTTAATACTTTTAATTATTAATTTATAATCTTTTTTTATTTATAATAAAGAATCTATTTTGATGAATTAATCTATACAATAAAAAATTTTAGGGAAGATAAACAAGAAAAATAAATAATTATTTTTGCAAAATTTTGTTTCTTCAAATCTTATTTTAAGTTATACACAGATTAGTTTTTGTTTAAGAAAAAATTCATTATATTTTTCTTATTTTTATCTTTTAGAATTATTTATGAAGAAATTTATCTAACCATGCACACACTCCTGCTAAGTTCTAGAAAGTTTTTTCAAAAGAAAAAAACTACTTCTCCAAAAAGGGAACACTATGTTAAGCGAAGATTACTAAAGCAGATTATGACATCTACAACACTTGATTAATGACCATTGCAATTTTTTACAATAAAAATATATGAAAAATAAACTCTTAGAGATTCTTCGGGTATATATTAGAAAAAAAAGTAATTAGAATGTGGTGAACTCATATAAGAATTTTGATGTTACATTTATCTATTCTAATAATAAATTTGTGGTATTTTTTTTATATACATTATTCATCAAACTTTTACTTAATGTGAGATTTTAAAATTATGTTTTAATTTTTCATGCAGAATTTATACACGTAATTGAAGATTCAGAACTCTATAATTGTTTTATATAATTATAAAACAGAACTCTATAATTGGTATATATAAGTGAAAGTTGGTGTATATTTGTTTTCTGATTCCCTTACATTGTAACATATGGGTGATAAAAATGTGGATGGAAAGATGAAGAAGAGAATGGAAATGCGAACATCATGATGAGAGAAGAATGGGTATGTCCACGGCTCCAATTACTTTCCATTTGACAATAATGTAGATTAGATTAGAGGTCCCATCAATATTATTTCCGAACCTTTCTTTCATTCATCGCTTATTCTTGTAGATCTTTCATATCCAGTAATACAAACTAAAGTACTTTTACATCTTCAAGCAACATACCCCAGACATAATTAGCTCAACAGTTTCGCCAGATTAATGGAAAACCACGTTTGCTTTTTTATTCTTAAACATTGTTCTTCAAACAAAACTGCACACTCACGGTATCAATATTATAACCAAACAGAATAAAGAACAACATAAAATAGAAGTAGCGTAGTATGACCGTATGGCATCTCCTTTATATACTTACGCTTCTTCTTTAATATTCGCCTAATCATACTAATAGAATATAAGATAATCCCAATCACTACAATAAATGTAATAATATTGCGTTTATCTACAAAATTCTTATAAAAATATCGAGATTTAAATTTTAGAAGAAAAAAAGGACCACTAGTGGGCCCTTGTTGTCCCCGTTAAGGAAAACTATATATACACATACACGGTGTCGCACATATTGTACCTCATTACATTACTACGTGTACGTACATCAAAACTGCTACAATGAGTTATCACATATTTTCACTGTAAAAACATGGATAAAATATCTCAATAAAATGAAATTCCAACCTAAGTTTTAGATGATAGGCAAATAATTAGCGCGAAAATTAAAGTTGTTGCAGGCAAGGAAGCAATCGCAATTATATTATATATGTATAGACCTAGAAAACTTGACAAGTAATTGATTATACATGTTTTTCCTAATAGAGATGAGCTATATTTGGATTAAAAATTGAAATATACTTTTGCCAATTTTAATATACAATAATGAATTTTACTGCAGAAAATGAAAAAGAAAATTTGTTACATGTATATATGCTCTTGTAACTTCAATCCAAATATAATTTTGTTATTGTTTCTCGACTATGGTAAAGGGAAAAAAAGGTATAAATATATTACACGTAGATATTATGTGGACAATGTATACGAACCAAAGTTAATTATTTTTAGGATTATTTGATGGTCATTTGATTGTTGAACAGCTTCCCCTTCCCAAACACACATACTAAAGATGGAATGTTTCTGTTGATTCTTGGTTCCCAGTGTCGTTGGTTGGAGCGAACATATGAATTTGTTGAACTGATTCATCCGTCTATCCTTTGGGCACATGGTAATAAAGTTGGATTTTTTTACCCGTGCTTCTTAATTACTAGGTAATATTAGCAATTAACAACATGACCACTCATAAAAAAAAAAAAGAAAGTTAACAGGAAAAAATCGTATAAAAATATAAGATATCAGTAGAGAAAGACTGTGGAAGATTCTCTTAGATTTTATGCAAGATTTTTCACTTAATAATAATTTATAAATCAAGGTTTCTGACTGGGTCAAAGCTATTGGAAACAAATAAGTCACATTTCTTCGTTTTTTAAATATTGGAATATCAATATGCATAAAAGATATAAAGTTTGTTTATTGTGTTACCGTGGAAACAATCTTTACTTAATATTTTGGACAAAAGTTTATATTATACAATAATTATATATGTACGTATATTTTATGGTTTATTGACGCAATTTGGAAAGCTATATATGCAATTCAACAACCATGAGTCTGATCTGGTTGCCTGCACAAATCACTGTTCCGCAACATATAAGATGAACAGTGAGAGTAAGTAAATAACGTTGTGAATAAATAAAGCATTTTGGTTCTTCTATAATATGTCCTTCCCCCATTTCAGTCTCTAAATCGAAACCACAAATCTCTCATACTTTGACCACTGGGAGCCTGCCATCATTTACAAAGCCTGTCTCTCTCTATTTCTTCATTCCTATAGCTACCCCACTCCGATATTTTGCTGGTGAAACCACATATCTACCGGAAGAGGCTCTCTTTTTATAGGAGAAAAAGGCTAGAGAACTATCCTTTTCCTTTTCCTTCTCTCTCCTCCTTTTCTCTTTCACTTCAAACCCTAATACTTGATCCTTTTCGCAATCTGTGTGGTAGCAGTGATCCAAAACCCAGGACAAGAAGCAAAGACTTCCCTCACTCTCCCGAGTCCAAAACAGAGTAAACTTGTATTCCCAACCTCTCTGCAGCAAGTATTAAATGCATGATCATCCGTGGGCTGTTTATTCCTTTGTTTACGTAACACCCTTTTGCACAAACACAGATTAAGTAAAAGCGAACCAAGCACTGTGTGCTAGTTGCAGTCTTGCAGAGCCTTAAAGACGTGGGTGGGAGGAACCACTTTCTCAAGACAACTAGCTTGTCTTTCCACAACCAGAAAAATCTCTCTCTTTTTGTTTTCCTCCTCTCTCCCTCCCATACCTCTTAAATGTACTCTTCTATCTGCAACTAATCAAAATCTCTCCCCACTTCCCTCCCTCACGTCTTTCCATTTTCCGCTCTCATGGATTCCGCCAACACCAGCGGCAGTTTCCAATCGTCAAGCGGCGCCGATGAAGAGTACGATTCACGCGCCCAATCATCCTCACTCTCTGCCTTCTTAAACAACCAACAACCACCCACCCAAGTTGCTTCCTTCAACACTACCAAAAACCTTCACCCACTTATCCCACCACACCACCACCAAAATACCCACATGTTCGACCCTTTATCAGGTTACCTGGATCCAATTAACCAAAGCTCAACATCACTTCTAAACCTTGACGTGATGTGGTCCAAACCAGGTAGATCCGAACCAAACCAAACCACTCTTGCCAACTTGATACCTTGCTCCTCATCATCACCCTCGCCGCATAATAACCAAGCTTTTGTGTCAAGTCAAACGAGGGGCAGCAATAGTGCTGCTTTTCCTACCTTGCTTCCAGAAAGCGGTTCCCGAGGACTAATGCTTTCAGTGTCGGCCGCCAACAATGATCAAATTCAAACCCACAGCACCACCAACAGTACCAACAACGTCGTTCGAAACCCAAAGAAACGCTCCAGAGCTTCAAGGCGTGCACCCACCACTGTGCTAACCACAGACACCACCAATTTCCGAGCCATGGTTCAGGAATTCACTGGCATCCCGGCACCACCCTTCACATCCTCGCCTTTCCCGAGAACCAGGCTGGATCTCTTTGCTTCAGCCGCAACACCAGCTTTGAGATCCAACCTTAACGTTAATGTTAACCCTTTGGACCCTCCAACGCCTCCTCCTTATCTTCTTCGCCCCTTTGCACAAAAACTGCAATTCCGAAGCCTTCACCCATTTCCTCCCTCCCTTTCCAACACCTTATCACCTTCAACTAACTCTACTACTAATTCAACTTCCATTAACTACCAACAGCAGCAACAGCAAAACCTGTCCGAACATTTTGGCCTTATGAAACAGCCTCTCAACTTTAACAACACTCCTACTCTCGAAGCATATCACCATCCCAAGTACCCTCTTGGGAACTCTTCTGTCCTTGTCTCGAGACCACAACAACAACCCTCCTTGGAAATTCCGCCGAGTCTTAAAATGGGGATGTTTGAGGAGCTGGGACTGAGACCCGATGGCCATGTTAACACCGACCTTGGGTGTCTTCATCAGAACATGGTTTCGTCAACATCGGTTGGAGTGGGAGCATTGTCAAGTGGAAACAACAACAACAACAATAACTTGAATAATGCCAATCCTTCAACGGACTGGGTCCAGAGAACGGGCACCATTACCAACGATGATTGCGATCACGGAGGAGGAGGAGGAGGAGGAGCTCTCAGTGGCACTGTCAGCTACAGTGACATTGCAGAGCGAGTCACCAACGGCAAAGTACACTACTCAGCTTCTTCATCAGATTTTCACGGAGAGAAGGGACCAGACTTCAGTGTAACTGCCAGAACCCAAGGTATGGTGGAATCCTGGATTAATTGTTCTTCTGATTAAAGCATGGGCCACCAAACAGAATAAGAAGAAGAAAAAAGGATTGATGTTTGTGATTTCATAAAGTTTAAAGCAACTAATGGTACTATATGCTAGTATAATTCTAATGCATGGAAGAGAGAATCTCGGAATCCTCATCTTAACTATGACCATCAAATTAATTATTAATCAAACACTATTTTTCATTTTTTTTCCTTTTCTTTGCATTGTGCTTTGGTTCACCTCAAATAATGTGTAAATAAGTAGCAGCTAATTAACTTCTCTCTCAATTATTATGTGCTTTTAATCATACACACAAAAGGACCCTGGTTGTTACAAAAGGATCCTGGTGGTGTCAAAGTGTTAATCCCTTTACATATTGTGTCTTTTCTATGTCAATTGGTGTGAGATTATAATATATGATACTGGTTTTGACTTGCTAAGTTTATAAGAGAAATTGTGTTGATTGAAGACGATTAAAAAAAAGAATGTGTAAGAATGTGTGCCCCTCTCTCTTCTTTTTTTTGTAGGCCTTGAATTCATTTGGCATCTAATGTACGTCCTGCAAAGAAAGATCTTCTCTTTTTCTTTATCAGTCTTTAATTTAACGCCGATTATAAAGTTGTGGGTTCTGGGAGTAATTGGTGGCGACATTTGGGGAATGCATAGCCGCCGCATCCTTGTTTTATCGAAATCAAAGACATTTTCATATGTTTCCAACTTTTCAAGATTATGACAATGAGATATAAAACACATTACACATGCCCATGTATCTATCCATGGGTCCATACCGTCTTCTACTTATTGTTGTTTTCTGAAACAAAAGAAATACAATAATTGACGCAAACAATTCACGCCCCTGCATTTTAACGGCTAAATCATTTTCCTTTTCTCATTTTTTTCAGATTTTAGGAATAGTCACACATGGTGATATAGCACATATATGTGTACGTCATCACTCCAAAATTGGCTCACATAGTTTTTACACTGGCAAATGTGTAGCCATGATGAGCAATAATAAGATTTCAATAGTGACCTGTTGAGCCAATTATAATGGTACGCATGTATATATATAAATCATTATACAACGGAATAAATTGGAAAAGGAAAAAGTGTGTGTGTAATTTGCATCACGAAATTATCTCTCCACTACTATTTATTTCAATTTGGCACGATATATAATATTGTTCCTCCGACGATAAAAATGAAGGGGCATGCATGTTCTATTACGCCCTTAAATGAGACTGGTCTTGATGGATTTAACAAAGGTGGGGTCTTGGAAGTCGGTGATGTGGTTGAGAAGTGTTAATGGAAGAAGAAAAACCACAAGATGAAGAAGTGTTACAAGACAATAGTTTGGAGTATCTTAATATCTTGAGGAAGTGTCCGACACCAATACCTAAATTATTTGCAAGTCTTTATGGTTCATTGCACTTTGCTGTGAGTTTTGTTGGCGTGAATAACAACTCCGTACTAATATACAATAGTATAAGAATTTTTGTAGAAAATTAAAATAATGCAAATCTGAAGGAACACGATTGCGGCTAAATGTCCTGGGGTATGGATTAATATATGATCCTCCTATGGCCGTACACCCACCCAGATTAGGACAAGGGAAAATTCCAATTCAAATAATCTGATTTTTTTTTTTATAACAGTGTATTGTTATTGTATCTCTATGAAAAAATAACTCAGTGTTTGTCGTAGAGAACAAAATTTGTTGCTTTTACGTGTACGGTTATTCATGTAGCTGGTCAAGGAAACGCGGGAAAAAGGAAAAGAAAGAAAGCAGAAGAAAACAAGGGGTTAAGAATTATGGTCACTTAGGAACAGTGTTGTCACAGTTGATAGATGAGAGAAGTGCCCTATCACCATGTGTGGGAGGGAAAAAGGATGCATAATATAGATAAAAATAGACATGTGACATTACCATCATTCTTTAATCTTGAGTGACAGGTTAGCTTTCTAGATTATTAAAGAAAATTTGGTTCTGCTTCTGTTTATTGGATAAACAATATCTGCCCACCAGTATTTTCGGAGAAAGTTAAAAAAAAAGATTTAAATCAAAATTTTTTATAAGCTAAAATTAGCTTAGTAAAAATTTAGATAAGTTATACTACAGAATTTGTATAAATTAACTTGTATAGGCTAATTAGTTTATAGAAAAAAATAATTTCAATTTTTACAGTGTTTATAGAAGAACTTCTCAACTGTATTTTAACTTTTTTTATAAGAATTTTTTTTAAAAAAAATGGGTCAAATTTTGAATAATTCATTTAAAAAAAAAACCTACCATGTCAACTAATTTTAATATAAATAGGATCAAATAAAATTGATTTTTTAAATTTAATAAAATGGATTTTATAAATTTTTTATTAAAATAAAATTTATCAGTCCAACTATAGACTCTAAAGCTTTTATATGGTAGATTGATTTAGAAAATTTCCACATTTATTCCTTTTTTTGGTTTCTCTTTAGTTTAACCTATGAAATATTATTTATGATGTTAAATAACAACTGCTGGATTACAATAATATATCACATGTTTCAATTAATGAATGGATAAAATTTATTTACAATAAAAAGTAATTAAATTGCCAGTTAGTTTGACAGTTGATGCCATTTGATTTTGTCTTAATATAACAATAATACCTTCTTTATTCTTTAAAAATAATAATTTAATTATTATTATAAAATGAATTTTATATTTATTATTTTATTTAACATTTAAATCTCTAACCCACCAAAAAGGCTTAAGACGTATGAAGAGGTAGAATTATTATCCTATTTAAAATTTCCATCAACTGAATGACATTTAAAAACACTTAATAAAGTCAAACAAAATGACATGTTAAATGCACTTTGAAAGTATTGAACCAGACTCTAAATAGAAGAACATATTGATGATGCCTGAATGAAGTAAGGTTGAATATCTAATTATGCGGTTCTATTCTACTTAATAGTTAAACTACTCTCTAGTGGCTTTTGTTATATCTAAAGCAAAAATCGACAATGTAGAATTAACTAGTATATAATGTTTTATTATATCTGAGGCAGAGAAGGTATATTATATATATATATATATATATATATATATATATATATATATATATATATAAAAGTTTAAATTTTTTTTTTTTATATAAAAAAAGTATATATTTTTTTTGTTAAAAAAGTTTGTAAAAG
>Ga0099825_1006215_pt1 | contig 15027 bp, 9 predicted proteins | sample SiratroredBW_FD_76838 | JGI IMG/M metagenome (GOLD analysis project Ga0099825, IMG submission 76838) | Root nodule microbial communities of legume samples collected from California, USA - Siratro red BW | ecosystem: Host-associated > Plants > Roots > Nodule | place: USA: California | collected... | reverse complement strand
TTTATAATTTATATATATATATATATATATATATATATATATATATATATATATATATATATATATATATATATATATATATATATATATAATTGCATGTTATCAAGTTTTATCATCTAATAAAATAATTTAGCCGTATAGTATAAATTTAACTTTTATTTTTATACGAGCGCTTCTAATTTTTTTTTTCATTATGATAAAGTGACATGTTTTTATTGAATATTTAATTTTATAATACTCAAAAAGTTATATGATACCATATAAAAAATATTGTTAATCAAGGTACTGGGCCCTCTTTTAGGATTTTACGTTGTTATTTTGATGACGTACTTACTTAATTCTCACTTTGATATTACACGTTCATTTACTTGGGTGTCATTTTCTTTTTCCAAATTATTAGAGTATAGTTATTCTATAATGTTTTAATTTAATTATTTTTCTGGGTTTCACTAAGTGACATCACTTTTAAGATTTTTGCAATTTTTCCTTAAATGAAGAATCTTATAAACTCACACTCCTATTATTTTATTTGGTTGTTGGCATAAATATATATATATATATATATATATATATATTAACATAAAAAATAATTTTATATTCTTCTCCGTATCTTATTTAAGATAAAAGTACTTTTTTATAATAGAGACGGCTCTTAACACTTTGAACAAATCAACTAACATTTAACTATCACATTATATTTACATTAAAAAGAAAATCAGATCATTGAACTTTTAAATTAAGTTATATTTTCATTTTCTTAAGGACCACAGAAAACAGTGTCAATTGTCCCAATGACGAACACATTAGTATTTGTACAATACATCAATATAATACACTTTGAATAATGCATATGTAAAAGAAGTGACTTTTTTGTGATTAAATTTGACTTATGTGTTTATTGTTAGTGTGAATTTTTTAATGGCCGGCAACTAACAACCTAAGCATAAACTGAGAACAATTTAGGAATATAATGGGAATATTATCCATGAAATTCTAATCACGAATCTTTTGGGACGGCGAAAAAGGTGCTTAGTTAGTTTTGGATTGGACCACATACTCTTTTCACTACCTCTCTATTCTTTAACACCAATTTTCGTACCAGAATCTAATATATTTCCATATTTTGATTCAAGTGTCATGTTCCACCCATCAACTACTCAACCAATACATTTTGTACCCGTGATTAAACACATATGATAAGATTGATCATGTAGAAGAAAAGAAAGATAATATAGGTAGATGCCCAGAATGTTAAATGATATACAGCTTGTCTCAAGGAGAAAAAAAAAGTTTATTTATTATAATTGGTATTACATTATACTTTTTAGATGGTGTTTGAAAATATAATATTGGTAACTTCCGACAAAATGTAGTTAAATATACGTATAAAATATATATACATAATATTATATATTACACTTTGAAATATCTTTTCTTAATTGAATTATATTTTAAGAGATAATATTCTCTATTATTTATTGTCCTATGTTTCTTTTATATTTTATTAATAAGATAATATATATATATATATATATATATATATATATGTGTGTGTGTGTGTGATATTTATGTACATATACAAATTTTTCTTATTATTTAAAAGGAAATGAAGACTTTTATTTATTTACAATATTTTTTATACTATTAATATATTTATATGGTTGTGGGAAACATATTGATTAAAAGGTTGATATGATACTTGGTAAGAGATAAAATATGATCATTAGTTCTTAAAAGATAATTACTGTTTTTTTTGTTTGTATTTCAATTGGTGTCCAAAAGAAACTAATAAGAATGAATTTAAAAAGTTAGGTACTTCCACTTATTTAAATTGATATTTTTATTTTTATTTTTATTATATACAATAGTGAGAAACTCATTTTTTATATGAAGGATATTATATTGGTTGAAAGGGAATGATTATAAATTCAAAGTGGGGGCTAAAATTAAAATTTCTAAAAAGGATATTACATCAATTACACAAGTCACCTGTGTAAAATATAAGTAATAATTACATCTCTTGTATATTTTGTAACAATCTAGAAAATTTGTAATTTGAGTAAAAATGGTTGAAGTGGAATGAACACTTGATTATTATATTATTAAACTAAAAACACGTATTTATAGAGAAAGTAAGTAGTCAAGTCTCATTTTCACTCAAGTGATCATCTCTTTAAAACCCCCAACTCTCTTTTTCCTCTGACTTCTCTCTAAGCTTTCGCTTCCATCTCTCATCAGTTTCTCAGGCGGAGCTTACCGTTGGACTTGTGACGGAGCAAGTCTACCCGATCAAAATCTCCGTTAGAGTAAGTTCATTTTTTTGCCCTTTTTCCTTAGAGTCATTTTTATAGGTTTTTGTTTTCCTCTACCTTATGAGCTTGTATGTGATCTCTGAGTTATCAGATAATGCCTTTGTGAGTTCAGTTCCCTAGTATTTTAGTCTGATCGTTGATCAGAGGTCCTTTGGTGCAGATTCGAATTCTTGAAGATCTTAGGCTTTGGGGCTGTTAGAGAGAACTTCTAGTACAATTCAGGTAACAGAAGCTGACTTGCATGTTACCTGATTTCATTTGTCTGTGGTTTAGGGTTTCATTCATAGTATGTTTGTGAAAATGCACCTGTGATGGTTTATTTGTTGGCATAAAACTTAAATTGAGTTCTTGATTGTTTATTTATTTTGGTATGCATGATGAGTATGTGAAAATTGATGGAATGCAAGTTGAATTTCTAGTTAAGTTATTATCTGAGACATGTGTAGTAGCTTTGTGGTAGTAAAACCTGTATAAATTATCTGATAACTTATGTTTTCTGCATAATTCGCCCAGACGAGAATGGTTTCGAGTAGCAGGTATGCTCTCTGGACTGTTTTCGCTCAGGCGAGAAAGTAGTTTCACTCAAGCAAGGGTACAGTCGCCTAGGCGAGAAAGCCCCTGGAGCAAGTGTGCTCTCTGGAGTATTTTTGCGTAGACGAGAAATCTTTCGCCCAAGCCATGAAGTATTCTCGCTTAGACGAGTATTTTCGTTAAGGCGAAAAAAGACCCTGCTCTCTGAACTACTTTCACCAAAACAATAAATTTTTCGCTTAGGCGAGGGATATAAAATGTTAAAAGCCAGTAGTAGTACAAAACATTCTAGGGCAAAACATTATATAAGTCAGTAGTGGTATTTTGTACCACTACTAATGTAAATGTCAAAATCATTAATATTAAAAGTCTTTTTTCCTAGTAGTGGTACAAAACATTTTATAAGTTAGAGTTCTTTTCATTAATAGAGAAAAAAAATCAACTATCATTTACATAACTAACACTTCCTCCTTAATAAAAAAAACATTACTCTAAAGTTTTCAATGCAAAAATAATAATAATAATAATAATAATAATAATAATAATAATAATAATAATAATAATAATAGAAAAGGATTGACACAATTGTTAAAAATTGATAATTTACTCAATCAAAATTCAAATCCACTCCACTTAATCAATTTATCTCTCTATATATAAGATTTTCCAAAAGAAGTTTTATAAAAAGATAAAATTTTATAATAAAATAAAAAATAAAATTATTACTAATATTTTTTTCATTCTTTATTCATCAAAAATTATATCTCTAAAAAAAATCCAAACCTTACAATATCACTTAAATATAAGATTTCAAGTTGTTATTATTTTTACGTTTATCTATACTTGAACATTGATAACTTTGCATGTTAAGGAATTTCAAATATTATTTTAAAATGAGTTTTGGACAATTTATATATAATATATTTTTAGTCAAATTATTTATCTTAATATGGTTTGTCTTCTCCACTCCCTAAATATTCCCAAGAAAATTTGAAAACACGTCTATAAGAAAATTGTTCCCAATGACTAAAAGTCAGTACTAAATGAAAAAAAAAAAAAAAAAACCTTTTATGTGATAAAATTGTGACCTTATTAGGGACCATTTTAATAAGTATCACACTATTAAAAGACTAAATTATAAATCCATTTAACGAGGTTTAAGTAGTTTTTAGCTGGTGGGGTAAATATAAGTCTGTTTTACAGTTTCTTGATAAAAATATTTGTTAATTTTACATTCCTAATATTTTTTAATTTTCATTATAAATAATGAACAGTTTAATGTTTAAAAACGAAACTATTAATTAATGTAATGAAAGTAACGAAAGCTATTTTAAATTAAGATAATTATTTTTTTCAGTACGTAATTTAATAATACATTTCTTATATAAATAAGATAATTGTATGTATTATTTCTACTTTTTAATTTAATAATTAACTTTTCAACACTATTTTTTTATTAAAAGTTAATATAATTTATTTATCCACTTATAGTTTATTTTCTATATATTAGTTTTGATATTATAGTTTTGAATACTAATAATGATTTTAGACAATTTTGAAATAATTTTATTTATAATATATTTTGTATTTAAATATAAAATTATAAATATATAATTATAAAATAAAAAATATTTTCTAAAACAATATTTAATAATGAAAATAATTATTATTCTAAAAAAATATAAAATTTATTATTCATAATATATTATAAATTCTAAAATGATAGTTTATTACCCTATTTAGAAAAGGAGAGTTTCGAAAACTGAAATATTTTATTATTTTTATCTTTTGAAATAAAATATTTTTTTGATATATTAAAAAACTATTTTTTTTAATGATTCAATGTTACAATATCAAAATTAAAATATAGGAAACAAATTATAAGTTATAAGTAAAACATAATTAATAAAATTACCTTATTCACCTTAAATAATAAATATATTACTTAATCAAATTATATGTTTAAAAAAATTAATTATCTTAATTTGAAATATTCTTTGGTATCTTAATTATATCAATTAATATTTTTATTTTAGTTTTGAAGGACAGAATAAAAAATTATGAAAAAGGAAGGGAAAATAAGGTTAAGGCAAATATTAATGTTTGAATTTCCGAAAAATGACCTATCAAATATAAAATTTTCATGGGTTGAGAATCTCTAATGAGATGTTTAAAAATTGGTTTAGATTATTTTTCTAATCAACTAGAAACGATTCAACTTTAAGAATAAAAATATTATTTTTTTATTAAACTAATAAATATTGTAGTGACCATAATTAAAATTCAAAAAATCTAAAACTATTAGTTATTTAAAATGTTTTAAAATTTCTTAGGATAGAACGAAATCAAAAACAATTTTTTAAAAATAATGTGAACTTTAAAATTGAAAATTACATTTTTTTTTAATGTAACAAACAGCTCAAGCTAGTGATGAACTTTTAACACTGTCATTAAAGTTAATAATACTTCTTACAACAATATCTGTGTCCCCTGAATGTTCACCAACAACCATGCATCATACCTGAAAAAACTAGCAATAATATTTATGCTAATTTTTTTTTTTTAAAGAAATCAACTTTGAAATTTTGATTTGTGGAATTACACCCAAAATAGAAAATAACATCTTCATTGACCTTAAAATAATTATCTCTAATTAAACCGTCTAAAGTTTAGATAATTTTAAAACTATTTATTTTATTTCTCAAAAGAAAGCAAATATATTTTTGTTATTTTGTTTATGATTTTCTAAAATAGAAATTTCTTTGCTAAAATATAACTTTTTATACGATTAAAATTTTATGTTTTATGTTTTCAAGTTATATATAAAATACATACGATTTCATCCCATTGTAAGGAAAGTTTTGTCAAGTGTCATTTCCTCTATTATTTTTTTAAGATACACTATCCATAACTATTTAGAAAGTTATTACATACCAATTTAAATTCATCGCCTTTTCCCAACTTGAAAATTATAATATTTTCAAACAATTTTAACTATTATCATCTTTCATTTGATGCTTGATATCGTTAAATAACTATACAATTTCACGATAAATTCATATTTCACTCCAATTTTTTCTAATTTTTTTTCTAATATTTTGTTATTTATATTTATAGACATGCTAATATATGTTATTTTACCATCCATGATTTGCACGATGTCACGCTATAATATATAATAATAATATACAATAAACAGCAACAACAGCAATAATAATAATAATAATAATAATAATAATAATAATAATAATAATTCTCCAACATTCGGGCCATGCCCAAGTCCCGTTATGATCTGAAGCCCGTAGTTGTGAAATATCATTGCGTTTAATAGAATTTAAAACATAATAATATAATAAAAAATACAAAAAAGAAAAAAGTAGATAAAATTAAGTATGCACAAATACCTTTTTTCTAAAATAAAAATAACAACACAAAAATATTTTACTTTAAAAAAAAAAAAACTCCTCTAATTTTGTCTTCAGTCCCAAACTCTTTGGATAAAAAAAAAGGACAATATTCAAAATAATCTGATTTAATTAAGAACCAAATGCCAAAGAAGTATATGTTCCTATCGATTATGATGATGATGGTATAAGATATTAATTATTTTTTACATATGTATTAAATACTCATTTAAGTTTATTATTTTAGATTAAATTAATTTAATTCAATTATTATTATTGTTTGTAAGAATCATTATTCAAATTAGACAAAGATTAATATTATGGTTTTGTATATTTTTAATTAGTGATGTATGTATTTAAAATACAACAATATGTCTCCTTAAATTCTAAAACTAAAAGGATATTGCATCTATTTAACTCATTCTCCATCCATAGACATTATTATAATTTATCTTAACTTGATTTTAATATTAAACATATTATTATTTATTATTATTATTATTATTTTCACTTCAATTTAAAAAAATATTTAAGATGATTATACATTTAAAATATATTATGTCAAAGTAAATTATTTTTTATTATATTTTATTTGACTAATATTTATAACTTTCTTTTAGTAATTATAACAAATTTTAGCTAGAATTGGAATATTTTTTTTAACCATTAACTTAGTTAGATAAAGACTTTAACTAGTTTCTATGTATCTTTAAACTCAATAATTAAAGGATGTTACATCATATTAACATATTTCTTTTTTATCTTAAGTTTGGCTATACTTTTAGATTTTAATTAATACATTTAATAGTTATATATTAAGAAACCATTATTATATATTTATTAATTATGTATTTTATTGTGTACAGAAAAATAAGGTGTAATAAAATTTTGTTATACTGAATTATCCTCTTTATCAATTTGATTTTCTTAGCATACAACAAATATAAGTTATAAAAACATATCAAAATAAATTGATGGTAAGAAAACAAAAATAGTTACCGCAAGCCGAAATCTGATTCATAAATTCATTTCACTTCGAAAATTAAAATGTGATTTCTAGAAGAAATGGGCTTGGCCCAACACGTCCATTAAAAGAAAAGTTAGCTGGATTCTATCCAATATTCACATGGTAATGACTTCCTGCACCTCTCAATTTTGAACCTGCACCCCATAACTAAACAAAATGACTCAAATGTCTTCTGTGTTTATAATTTAATGATTTCCGGAATAGTTTTCCAGGATTTATTTTCAGAAAATCTTTTCTAAAACATAAATTTTATATTTTGAAAAATATTTTATAAAGATAAGTTTTAAAAAACATTTTTTAAAATATAAATTTTATATTCTAAAATATGTTTGTAGTGATAGATTTTCTAAAAAACATTTTTTTTTCAAAATGTAAACTTTATATTTTAAATTTCAGAAAATATTTTCTAGAATATAAAATTTATATTTTAGAAAATATTTTTTAGAATCTATTTCCAGAAAACATCTCCCCGTGAGTTTCAAATAAAATATCAAAGACATTTATAGTATTTTCGAAATTGATGAGCTACAGGTTATAATTGATAGGGTGTAAGAAGCAATTGTAGCCCAGAGCCCAAATCAATATATTATGACTAAAAAGGTAAGAGAAAAGAAAAAAATAAATAAATAAGAGCTTCATGGAAATTGCTTCATATTCATTAACGAAATATTAATGTCTTTGTGAGTGTGTGAGCAATGAATAATCTATTTTTTATTGCTTTTTTAATAACAATGTTGCAAAAAACATAAATATATTGCAATTAATACTGGGCATGCGGACTGGTATGTTAGTTCAAGTCCCCACCTCCACAAACCTCTAATATAAAAAAAGTTCGTCCATATAGTTTGTATATTAAACATATTATAGAAAAATTTACTTAATCCATTAAATAATACACAACCAATAAAAATAAAAATAAAATGAATTTTTGGTTGAATTACAAAATTCAAGAGTAAAACTTGTTTAATCTGCAAATTGTACGGAATTAAGTGTAAAAAGTCCGCATTAAAAATTTCCCAAAATATTTATATTTAAACCCATATGCATGTTACACAAATGGTCAACGAAGTTTTACACAAATGGTCAACAAAGTTTTACCCAAATATCAAACTTTTACAAAGATTTAAAATAGTCATAATAAAGTCCAAATGCATAATCTAGTTCCTTAATTCTTCCTTTTATGTATTTCATTTTCCACATTTTCTTCTTTTCTCTTTTTAAAAGATTTTCAGTTCTCTCTTGTATGATCTAACGCTCTTTATAGACTCAAATTGTTTGAGAGTAAAAATGTTTTTTAATTGAAAAAGAACTTCATAGAATGTCAGCATTTGGTGAAATTTGGTGTAGGAAATTAGATGAATATAGAAGTAAAGAACATTTGACATGAAAAAATGAAAAAATTGGTGAAATTTGGGAAAATTTACAGAAAATACAACGAAGAGTTCGTAGGAGATGAAAGTCATTGGGGTGGGTGAGAAGGAGAAGAAAACTGGAAAAGGAAACTAGGCATTAGTAAAATATAGAGTTTGTATAGTTGGTATCAGTGTTTTTTTATGCAAAAGGCCTTAAAAGGACAAATAAAGCTCGATGAGAGAAAAACAAAGAAAATAAATAAAAATTGGGTCTGGCCCAGAATTGTAACAAGCAAAATAACTCATAGTTTTTGTTTTATTAAAAAATTATTTTAATTAAACTAGAAAAAAGTTTTAGTTTTTTCTATTAAATAAACCAATATCAAAATATAAAAGAAAATGCACAAATTCCAGTAAAAGTAATATTTTGAATTGATATCAGTACAGAGAAAGAAAATAGAAAAAAAAATCAAACAATATTAACTTAAATTGTTTATTTTATATGTGTAAAATAGCAATAAAAATATAAATTGGATTTTTACATGACTTTAAATAATTTATTTAAAAAAATTTACCTATGTTGTATTTTTTGTGTTTAGAAAGAAAGAAACAAAAAGGAAGAGTTAAATGCAAAATTTTTAAAAGAGAAAAATCCTTAACATTGAGTTTGGACAAGTAATTTTGCCAAGAAAATTAAAATATATGAAATTTGTATTATTTCTAAGAGACTTTTTTAATTTCCCAAATACCTTGTAAAATAGATATATTAAATAATTCCATTTTTAATATCATATAATAGTTAATAATTTAAAATAATTTTAACATTGAATAATATTTAATAATCAAAAATAATTTTAATATATCTAATAATTAAAAATAAAAATGTTTTTGTGTGTTTGTTTTCTTTTTCTGCAGAGGAAAATTTTTGCAGCAAGATTGTGTGTGCTTTTGAATGAAGAGATAATGAGCATAACGAACAATAAAGGTATCAGCACCACTGTGAATGTCACTACTTGAGCTTCTATCTTTCTGCTCTATTTTTCTGTCACATGAAAGCATCTCAAAAGTATACAATAGTAATAACATAAACTAATTGGAATATTGAATTGTTATTACTAATATGAAAGTGAGGCAGATATAAAAATTACTATACATGACTGAATTGCAAGAGCTTTTCACTTGATTGCAGCTACCATAACATTATAACAAGCAATATAAACCAATCACAAATGATCTTAATGCAACTTTTGAAGCAATGTATAATCTTACACAGTTCCTTTGGAAAATTAAGAATCATCATAGCTTGATTTTGGAGATGCAGGTGGAAGTAGCACGGATAGCAGTCATGTTCAAAGAGATGGCACAAGAGATAGAAATCTTAGCCTTGTGCCTGATGATCTTCACCATCCTCACTTTCCCAGAAAGTTTGGCCTCTGCTGTCATATTGAAGATACCACCTTGAATATCAGACCAAAAGTTTGAATCTTGAATCAGTTTTTCAGTCTCAATGTTAGCAGTAGTGGTCACATTGGTAGTGGTTCTTGCAGGGTAGGATCTTTGGCCCAATGGAATTTCTGCTATGATGGTGTCACCATATTTGAGATAGCCATTGCAATTTCCATGCTTGAATCTTGCATAATTTGGGTTCTGAATTGTGATGACCAAGCCCAAAGGGGCAGTGGTTGAATTTGGTGTGAGTAATTGAAAGTTTTCAAGGTCAAGAGGGTGGATGAAAACAGCAGGGTTCTTGGGCTTAAAGAGGGTGAAAATTAAGATCAAAATGACAGCAATGATGATCAAAAGTGAGGACACACACAAACAGATTCTGAGGCCTCTTTGTCTCTTTGATAGGTGGATTTTGAGGTCCCTAGTGGCCATGGCTTCTGGGGAATAGGGGTAATAGGGGTTATTAGAGCCTTTGAAAAAAACTTGGTTTTGAGGAAAAAAGAGTGGTGGTGAACGAAAAAAAATTGGTGATCTCATCATCACTATATAGAGTTGATGATTCCTTGGAAATTTTGGAACTGAAATTCTTGGGATTAAGTTGGCATAAATCAAAATCAAGAATTGGATTTTGCCTAAAACTTAGGCAATTGAATCCTAAGTAGAGAACAAACCCCGTGTGAACAAATTAATGTCTCCAACGACTCGAAGCTACGCACGCACTCCAGCCACTATTATACGCATTGCCATGATGCCTATAAATGTACGAGGATAAGCACAATTAACTAAACAACAATTTCTTGTGCTTCTTTGGAATTTAGTATTAATTAACTAAATAAATGGTGCACCCAATTGATGCTATTTGTTAATGTGTTCATATATATATATATATATATATATAGAGAGAGAGAGAGAGAGAGAGAGATAGATATGTGTATTTTAACTTGACCCTTAATAACTGCAAAAAAACATCATACTTTGAGTTTAGGAAATGAGTACTTGGGTAAGTTGCATTTTTTTATGAAGTTACAAACTTCATTCTTTCTTTAATTTTTGTTAATAGTAGTTCGATTTTAGATGTGATTCTATCATGAATTATTTTAATTTTTGTGAGTTCTACAACTTATATCAATTTTAAGATATTTTAAAAGTTTCTATTTTTATTTAATTGGTTTTTGGGAGAAATATATATTTTTAAGATAGAAAAGTAGTTTTTTAAAAACTTTGCATCTAATTTTTTGAGTTTTTATAAGGTTGTGAATATTTTAATATTATATGAATGACTCTTATACTGAAAATAAAGTTGTAAGGATGTAACAAGTGCATATATAATTTAGTGTTTTAATTATTTTTTACCTACTAACAGACTAATTGATTTATTAAAGAAGGGAGTGACATGATTAGGCCCCTTTGGCACGTAATGTCTCTCTAGGGGCTGGATGCATGCATTGTCTCTTGGCTAAGTCTAGGGCTCATTGTAAATTTTTCTATTATAAATATGATATACTAATTAATAAAACTAAATTATTATATATGTATGGATGGAACAACTAATCTTTCCAATCAACAATTTAGTTTCTCAAAGTGTAATAATTTTTGTTAAAAAAATGGGTTTTCAAATCGACGAAATCATAATTTTGAAATCGTACATTATGTATCAACTTAGTCCTTGGATTTGTAAAGGGATAGTCACATGGGTCCATATGATAAAAAAAAAAAAAAAACACTCCTAAAATTACAAACTATAAATCAATTTATTTTTTAAAATTGCTTAACCCTTGTTACTCCTTAACTTTCTTTTAAATTTAGGAATTTTTGTTTTGAAACTAATTATGTCTTTAGAAGATGGTAATTGTGTTAAATATGAGATTCCCATATTAAAACTAGGTGTAATCAATCATTTATAATAGGAACCGTTTTGTCTCCCTATTATAATTCCAATGACTTAACAGATTGCTAATTTATAATTTTAGAGATTTTTTTTTATCATTTTAGAACCAATTATCATGCATTACATTTCCAAAGATTCAATTGATTAAATATGTACAGTTTGAAAAAATATTTTATTAATTTATTAATTCTAAGAATTATTTTTCCGGTAGTTAGAAATTTAAAGACTAAATTATTGGTTTACTTTATTTAGTTAACTTTTGTGACCAAGAAGTTATGTTAGTGAGTTGATAAATAATGACGAGTAATTCCGAAACAAAAAAGCATATCTCTATATATTAGCATGTCTCACTAGCTCAATTTTCATTGTTTCAACAACGTGTTTGGAAATGGATCATAAACGTGTTTTGCCACATATGAACAAACGTGATTATAGTTTTTGAATTTTCACATTCGAAATGTATATTTTTTTTTTCAAGTTACAGATTTTTTAGGGGAGACATAAGATATATTTATTACCACCATAACACATTTTTCTGAAATTCTTTATGAGAAAAACTTTTGATGTAAAAAAAATCTATAAAATTAGAATGTTTTACCTATTTTATATCATATTAGTTTGAGTTTATTATTAAGAGAAATCATCAACTTTTGATTCCTTCCAAAGTTATGGTTATTTTCCATGGGACAAGTCACGTCGAACTACATATATTAAATCACTTAAATTAATTTTATACAATAGTTTAACAAAATTGAAAATCACCTTTCCACCTCACATTAAAGCAATTAACATGTCTCAAGCCACTTAAAAGGCCAAACCATGTGATTCCAAAAAGTGATTGCGATACTTTTAATTATTTATGTTTTATTTGTTGTCAGCATAAAATTTTAATATTATTGAGTAATTATAATTTATTCTATCTATGCATATTTTAAATATAATTATATATATATATATATATATATATATATATTTAGAATATGTAATTATAGATAGACTAAATAATACAAGATATAACTATACAAATATATTATAAATATATTATAGAATAATTAAGATTTTTGTCAAATTCATATATCATCTTCTCTCATGATAAACTATGATCATAACAAGATAATAATTATAAATAAATTATGAATTAATCATTTATTTTTATTAAAAATATGTAATATTGACCGTCTTGAAATATTACTATTAAATTTATATTTAAAGATTAAGATTTATATCAATATTTGATTTGTTTAAGTAATTTGATATAAATTTTGTAGGAATGACTTTTACTCTTAATTTAATGTTAGAAACTATTAATTCTAAATCTTGAAAAAGTGGTAAGAATAATTGAAATTGATGAAAACAACTAATGCACGTAAAAACAAGAAGATGTAATATTAATCCTAAATCTTGAAAAAGAGATAAAAATAATTAAAATTGATCAAATCAAACAATGCACATAAAAATAACAACAATATACAGATAAATTTGTTGATGAAAAAGAGATAAAAAAGAGTATGGATTGAAATACACAATAACGAAGATAAGACAAAATAATATGTACTTCTCTTTTAAGATACAACTATGATGATTTATTAGATCTAGACCTTTTTTCTTTGAATTTACCACGTCCATTTTCTCTTATTAAATTTTTTTCTCTTGATTCTATATGAAAAAATGAAGAGGTTGAAGAGTTAACTCTCTCCTTGAATATCTTCACCAAGAACCAAATCAAAAATATTATTTTGTTTCAATTTATTATTTTTCAATGAGCTACTCACAATTGTGATAGTAAGATTTCAACTTTCTAGTAGAGAAGACAAAAATATCAATGCTCATACTTTATCAAGTTTGATTACAACTAAACTCGATTTTGTTGTAACTATATTGAGTTCACTAAGATGTTTTGCTACTAATGTACCTTTTGTCATCTGCAAATTAAATAACTATACCTCATAATTAGATAATGTCAATTGAATAAATCCAAGGGCTTGTCTTCATGTCCTTTAGTTTGTTTTCTGATAGAGGTTGATACAACTTTTTCTTATATAGATAATCTTTTATTTGTATCATGTGAAAACACCGGGGAGATCTCACAAGAATGAGAACTGAGCCAACATATAAAAAAATGACACCACCTTCAACCCAAAATCTTAAGGCATTAGGTTTATGGGTCTTCTTTCTTATATATTGGTCAACTTTCTCATTCCTACCCAATGTGGGACTTAGACTCACACTTGAATACCTAACAATCTCCCCCTCAAGTGAGAGTCTCTCCTCCACATTGATACACTCCCCCTCGAGCAGAAGCATTCTCAAACCCGAGTACATTATTCATGACCCTTCACTTGTACTGCCATTCACACACTTGAACGGAACACGATTGCTCGAAACCTCCATCAGGAAGACTTTCGATACAGGGTCAAACTGTACTCGCCCAAGCCGCAAACCATCGACTTTGATACAACTTGCTGGGAGAATCCGAGGGGGAAACACTAGAGAGATCTCTAACAAATGAGAACTGAGTGAAACCCATATAAGAGAATAATACCACTTTCAACCCAAAACCTTAAGACATTAGGTCTATGGGTCTTATTTCTTATGTGTTGCTTAATTTTCTCATTTTTATCTAATGTGAAACTTAGACTCACACTTGAATACTTAATAATTTTTATCTTTATTAAAGAACTGAATACATAGTCGATCCTGATAACAAACAAGATTAATAAATAAAAACAAATTATGTCTCTAAACCGGCAAATTAAGAATACATTTAGAAAATATAAAAGGATAACAAATAGGATTAGTAAGTAAAAACAAAATTTACCTCTAAACTAGCAAGTCAAACAAATAATCAATCATTAAAGTTGATTGACCATGTTAATTCAGGTAAAAGACTCGTCAATAAGTTAACATTTTATATGTAAAACATGAATATTTATTGTTAATAAATATCTATAGTTTACATGAGCGTGTATGTATTTGCCTTTTTTTTTTTTTTTTTTTTTTATTAACTTTTCTTTTTTTTTTTAAACCATTTTTTTTTTTAGAATTATTTACATAAAAAAATATGATT
>Ga0099825_1006214_pt1 | contig 15031 bp, 7 predicted proteins | sample SiratroredBW_FD_76838 | JGI IMG/M metagenome (GOLD analysis project Ga0099825, IMG submission 76838) | Root nodule microbial communities of legume samples collected from California, USA - Siratro red BW | ecosystem: Host-associated > Plants > Roots > Nodule | place: USA: California | collected... | reverse complement strand
TTTTACTTTATTGGAGAAAAAAAACCCTTTTTTTCTCCCCAACAAATTATCTTAACCTTTTTTTCTTTTCTTCCCCTTTTTTTTTTTTTTTTTTTTTTTTTTTTTCTCACAAAAGAATTAAATACAGGAGGGAAACACAAGCATATGCACAAAAGACGCCATTTAGTGGAACCAGTGGTTCTAGAGAAAAGGTTCGCGCGGTTAGAGCTGGGGGATGAAACACTCAACAATTCTACAAAACAACATTCACGCGTATTAGTGCCAGCAGCGCGTACTCAAAATAACTTGCATCATGCAAACAGTCACAACATTGAGGAGAATGCTCGAAATCTTCTCAACTTCGTTAAAGGATCAAATCCAAGCAACAGTTTGATACTTAAGGCAGAGAACCTGCTATTTGACTACTTCAAGAAGAGTATTGGAGAATATAAAGGCATTGATCTCTCAAAAAAGCTTCAACTTTGCAAGGTAGCGGAGGATTGGATACATGGGCAGCCCCAAGAACTGTATTTGGATTGGGAAGAACAAGGAGGAAGGTGCGTCTACGTTAGGGAGATGGAGAAGTGTGAAGAGTGGAAAACCTATGATCAAGAAATACAACAATTGGGTGAGGACCTGGCAAACGAAATCTTCACAAATCTGGTTAACGAGTCAGTACTTGATCTTATGATACGTGCTAACCACTGAGATAAGATGCTGCCAATAACCTTTGTTCCATTGTTTCTTTTTCCTTTTACATCAACTGTATTAGTCTCTTCTCCCTGTCTCGGGGATATGAGAGTCTAAATTTTGGAACAATTTGGGGAAATTTTGGTTTTAGTTACGATGTTTTTCTTCCCCATATCCTGCGTCAATCGCTTTGGCATGTGGTGTTTATTAGGACTTGGGAGAAAAGAAAGAAATTAAAATTCATCTTCTCCAAAGAGTTTGCATGCAAGGGCACAAACCCTCTAACAGGTTGATGGTAAATATTGTTGAGTGAGGATATCTAATTTAAAATATATATAAATCGAATAAAATCTTCCAACTTCTATACATGAGCTCTTATAAACTAAATTACCTATCAAGATTGAGGAATTGTAATTTTACATAATTCTGGAAAAAAAAAAAAAACTGTACAATAAAAACATTGTATAGATTATTATATGAAACCCATTAATTAACCACGCATTATCTCATTACTAAGGTACAAAAGCAAAGTATTAAAAGAAAATCTAAAATATTTTGTATTAAGAATATTGAATTAAAATATTCGTTACATTTTAATTAATATTTTAGGACACTAATTGTAAAGTTCATATTCTGATTAATATCTTGGCCGTTAAAAAATATATTGTGATTAATATTAAATACATTTTTATTTATATTTATTAAAATATTTTAAGTAACTTCATCACATTAAATGTTTTTGACTTTAAAAGTTTGTGTTCTATAAAATATAAATGCAATTTTAAAGCAGAAATAAAATTATTACTCATTCAAATAAAAGAGTTTAAACTACATTATAAGATTAGTTATGGACAGGTTATATTAACTTCACTGTATAGCATTCTTATAATTTTAGTCAGCTACTAGATACTATTTGTTACACTTAGTTTTGAGATTTTAGAAATATTCCAATATAATAGAAACTTAAATGATAACAGAAAAATAAGTCAAGTTGCAATGAAATTTTACCTTATGAAGTTAATTAAAAGACCAAGTAAGGCTTAATAGAGAAAATGGGCCAAATCAAACTAGAGGGACTTTTGCTTCTTTAACCCCCATAATTATTAAAATGGCTATTCTGCCCTTTATGTTTTATTTTAATGGTGTCTCCTCTTTCTTTTCACTTTTCTTGATTGCGGGTGTGTTTTTGTTTTACTCCATTGGAAGTTTGTACTTCATTGGCACAAGTTTAAGGATTCTGACAAGTTTTAGTGATGGTTTTAAGTTGGTTATCCTTGGTTAGGTACAAAAGGTATAAATGTGTAATATCAATGAATTTTTCTTTGTTGTAAAGGTTTTCGCATCATTTAAGCCAAAATTGAACTTTTAAGAACTAACAATATAAAAGGTATATATGAAAAAAAAATATTTCGAATTAGCTAATTCAAAAATTTTGTTTTCTCGACAGAGCATTATAGAACAGTGAGATCAATATTCTTGATTTTCCATTGATGCGGAAGCTGTGATTTGCGACTTGAAAAATACGCCCAGAACTTCACATGCATTTACGTAGTGGAGGCAGATGATGATGAACAGTAATACGTTAATATTATTTCTGTTTTCTTAATTCAATAATAGTACAGAAGTTTGGATTCATACAAAGTGAAAAAATGGGCCTGTCAACAGAAAACATCCCAATAGAATAAAATATCCCAATAAAAATATGTACACCCAATAGCCTCTCCTGATAATCCATCATACATTGGAAACGACAGCATCAAAGATATCCTTCCTCAGTGTCTTACTAAGATATCAGTTGGTTGTTCACATCCTATCCTCTGATGGAAAGAAAATGAAACAATCCATTATGTAATCTTTCTCTAACCGCATAATAGTCAATCTTTATATGTTTGGTGCGTTCGTGGAAAGAAGAATTATGTGTTATGTCTTGCAACTTAATTATCACGGGATAGATTTGTAGGATTACTTATATTTATCTGAAGTTCTTGAAGAAAGATCTTGATCCATTGTAGCTCAAATGTAGTTGATGCCAATGCTCGATACTCTATCTCTAATGAAGATTTGGAAACTGTGCTCCGTTTCTTCGTTTTCTAGGATACCAATGTTGCTCCCACGTATATAAAAACCCAGTAATTGCATGATGCCCAATCCAAATCACTGGACGCATTAAGTTTCATGTTGGATTTGCTTGGGAAGAACAAACCTCAAGTAAGTGATCCCTTTATATACCTCAGAACCCAATTGATTACTTGATGATGATGTATATTTAGAGATTGAACGATCTGACTTAAAAATTAGACTACTAAATTGTTAAATATAGTAGCCTTCCAACAGCACGACGATACGTTCTTTCTTCATGGGTATATTCATTCTTATCAAAGCTTAGTTTCATGTTCTTTGTAATTGGAGTTGAGCAAGGTTTTCCAACAAGCATACCACTTTTTGCCAGGATATCCAATGCATATTTTCTGTAGTTAATAAGTTTACCTTGCTTTAATCTAGTTACTTTCAGTCCTAGGAAGAAACTCAAATAACTGAGATCTTTGATCTTGAACTTTTTATCTAGAAATTTCTTGACCTCGCTTTTCTGATCAGCATCATCTTTGGCAAGTATGATGTTGTCAACATACACAAGCAGTACCATGAAACTAGAAGTTGTTTTCCTTGTGAAAAGTGAATAATCAGATGAAGATTGTATAAAACCAGCGTCACATATAATTAGCAAGTTTTGAATACCACTGTCGACTTGCGTGCTTTAATCCATATAAGGATTTCTTGAGGGGACATACTTGATTCAATTTCTCTGTATGTAATCCTTAAAGTAAATCCATGTATACCTCTTCATCTAAATCACCGTGTAGAAATACATTATTTACATCAAGTTGATCGAGGTGCCAATTCTTCGCGACAACAATAGTAATCAGAAGACAAATAGTAGTTATCTTGACAACGGGTGAAAACGTTTCGTGATAGTCAGTTAACTCTTTGCTACCAAACGTGCTTTGTAACATTCAATTTTTCCATCTACATTAAGCTTCACTTTATATACCCACTTGAATCCTATAGATCCCTTTCCTGGAGGAAGATTAGTAATACACCACATTTCATTTATGTTGAGAGCTTCAATTTCATTCTTCATGGGATCCCTTCATTCCGCCCTTTTAATAACTTTCTCGTATAACTATGATTCAACATGTGATGTGACAGAACCTATTAAATATAATTGATTTTCATTCCAAGATTATACGAAAGAACTGAGCTTATAGGATACCTAACCTGTGTGTTCTTATGGTTGATTATGGAGTTATGAATTTGGTGGTGATAATCCTTCAGATAGTCTGGTGACTTTCTCAATTTGAATGATCTTCTTACATCATGATCTTCATGTGTATCTTCTTCCATCTGTGCATGAGCATCTTCTTCTTGTTGTATGTTAGTATGTTCACCGCCATTCTCATATGACAAGTAGGATTGATTTTCTTCATAACGAGATCGTCCATTTTGGTCATCTAGTTGAACAACTTCATGGAAAACAACGTCCCTAGAAATAAAAATTTCTCTAGATTTTGTGTCTAATACAATGTATCCCTTCATCCTATTTTTGAAGCTTAAGAAAATGCATTTTCTGTTTCTAGTGTCAAGCTTACTTCTGTTGTTTGATATTGTAGATACAAAACACAGATAGCCAAAATCTTTGAAAGCAGAAAAATCAGGTTTTTGTTTATATAGAACTTCATATAGAATCTTGAAATTTATAGCAGTAGAAAGAATGCGATTTATAATGAATACAACGAGTGATATAACATAGCTTCAGAATTGTTTAGATAAAATGGAGAGTGAAACATTATACTACAATTTTATCTATTAAAAAATTATTTTATCAATCACACACAACACATCACTTACAAACTTTCACAAACTTTTCACTCAAATCTTACAATCTTTTCCTTAATTCAAACAACTCAACTTTTAACACACTCTCATCTCAAATAAACTTAAATCTACTCCCCACTCCATACAAAACCTTAGTTAAAGTAAATGTCATTTTAACCCTTCAGTTGGCAGAAATTAGGCCTCTTTTATACTTCGAAGGTAGTGATCATAATCAATTATGTCTCTTCTAACAATAGAACTACACATCACGCTATTGTCCAAATATAATTCAAATATAATGTAAATTATTTCTCTTTTCTCCGTCTGAGGTTGGGGCACCTCACCCCTCCCCGTCCTCTTTTTCTGTCTCCCTCTTCACTAATCAGTAGATTTAAATGTAAACAATGCCTTAACTTTCTCTGCTCTCATTTCCACGGCTACAATAAATCTTGTCATCAAAAACAGTGTAAGAGGTCAGTATGAGTCACATTCATACTTTAAGCTTCCTAATACTTAATGGATATGTAGACTTAGTACCTTAAATTGCTCAATTGTCAATGATAAAATGTTGTCCTATTGTATGTTTGTTTCCATGTCTTGTTCCCAAATAAATTAGGGGACACCACTGGTGGTTATATATGATGTGGTTTTTATGGTTCCTCTTAACTCTCTCACTTTATCTGCATTAAATATATTTGTTTGGAGTTTTGCTGTCTTAACCTAGATAATGAAGTGTCAGGAAGTACATGTTTAGAATTTCAGATCATATTATTCTAAGCGGTATCAGTTTATATATCAATCATAGATTTATTATAAGATTTGATTAAAGATACATGAACTGTTCTGCAGTTAACATTATTAATGTGAAGATACATGTATAAAAAAACAAAAAAGGAGGATATATACCAACAGATGTTTTAGGGAACAACTATAATTAAATTTTGTAGCATAGTATGGTGAGTCGTAGATGATCCTTCTACAATTCCCTTACATGCAGAAATTTCATCAACCAGAATTGAAGGTCAAAGCTACAATGTTTTCAGGGTATACATGATGACACCAGAGTATCTGATCAATTTTTAATGATTCAATGCATATTTTAAAACATTTAGACTTCATGTAACTCTTGTAAATGTTAAATGAAGGTAATATTTCCTCTATTAATTTCATTAAAGGCTGTACTTGATATTAGACCTTTTGTATTTGACTCTAATTCCGTTTGCAGTTGGAAATCTGTGTTTGCCTTTAATTAAAAGGCTACCAAATCACATGTCTACTTTTGCTTTGGTATTGAACTTTTGAACTTCTAACATTTATTCAGTGTTTGAATATGTCAAAGCCATGCATAACTGTAATTGAAAGTTAACCACAAAATTAAGTGATCTTCTAGAAACCTTGAATTGTCGGTTCACTTTACACCTTAATTTCTTTGTTTATATTTTGCTTTCAAGTTAAGTTAGTAAGAGGTACGTAGTACTTTTTTCTCTGCAGCATGTCTTGAGTCTATTCAAGCATATATGCAGACAAAGAGGGGATCTGTAATTATCGTACTTTGTCTCCTCACAAATAGAAGAGGACTATATGAAGTTTTATCGCTTTAATTTCCAGAAGGGGAATTGAGTTTTTCTGTCAAACAAAGGCACTTTTTTTTGTTAAACATTTATGACATAGACATGCATTAGTATAGAATTCACTGTGCAGAATTCTGCAGTTGCTATCTATGAGAAAAGGTCTTATATAGCATAGTCTCGCTGGTGGAACTAGAGTAGATAGTCCAATCGACCACATAAATCTCATCTAAACGGAATGTTTAAGGTTGAACTAATTACTAATTACCTGTCTAATCTAAAAAGTATAAGATGGACGCTGTTTATTTAAAACATAAGAAATTATAGCAACAATACACTAGTTAAGAAAACAAACTAGAAAGTAATTAAATAAAAGTGTTAAGTATATTGAAAATATTTCATATTTTTTTTTAAATAATTGAGAGCACTAGTATTTAGCAGAATACAATATTAGATATTCTATAACTAATGTACTCAGTGCTATAAAGAAATTAAGTATGACTAAATAATAAAAATATATTTTTTACTTAATCTTATTAATGGATGTTTAAGTGCATGTAAATACATGTTTTCACTAAAAAAGAGAGTATTTTAATTTTTTTTTCCTCTCTCATACTAATATTTGTACTTAGAGAAACTTTCATTTCATACTAACATGTCATTCTGTAAAATTTATTTTTAACGAATCTTTTGCTCAATAAGAAGGTTTTACCTTTTTAATAATTCGTTTTTTCTAACTTTTCACATTTTAGAATTTTAATAAGAATATATACCATCTATCATGGAACTCAAACCCATAATTCATGTGTTAAGAGCATTGCAAAAAACAAAATCTACTAGTTTGTTAAAGTTGTTAGAATTTGGCTTACATTATGAAAGTTAAGGATTTATTAAAGCATAATTCCTAACTAACTTTTTTATTTAATTACCTTAACTCAAAGAAAAACATGAATGTTGGGTTCTAAGTGTTGACTCTCCTCAAGCAAAAGGAGAAACAAATTCAGCGTGATGCTTGAAAGACTTGATAGCATCCTCATAGTACAAACATTGTAATTCAGCATTAAGTATGACACTCTTATCATTGGGTTGGAGTTAGTAAAAAAAAAAACAATAGTAAAATAGTTAAAATGTCTAAGTGACTCACAACTTGTTATTGGACACATGAATATATCAAGCTAAGGAACATTGTTGCAGAGATATTACCACATCATCAAAATCTTGGTTGATTGATTTGACAAATTTAGTCTGCATTTGGTTGAACCAATTTGTGTTGATGTAGTGTTCAAGAGTACGGATTGTTGTAGATAAAGTCCATTTAGTTGTATTAATTTAGAAGGATGGATTGGAGAGAATTTGAAGGATGGGTTCCTAACTCATGTGAAGTGATTTGAATGAATGAAATTGAAAATTACGAAACAGTCATTGTAAGTGAGTTAGAAATTACAAAACACCTTTTTTCACAAGGATCAATTAATAATTTTACAAATATATCAATTAAAAAACTAAAAAAAAATCTATAATATTTATCAAATCATTTCCAAACTTTCACAAACATTCCTTTCAAATCCCTTCAAATCTTATTATCTATCCATTAATCTAAACAATCTTATCATCCACACACAATCCACTCAAATTCATTTAAATTCATTCCTTCAAATCCACTCCTCCAACCAAACAAAGTTTTAGTGTCAGACATATACTTAGAAAACAAAATGATAGATTTAATGTATTATTAATACTCATTAGCACCAAAAAGGTAAAATTGAATATTAAGAAACACTCATATCACAAAATTGGGATCAGGATAACATTCTATAAATTGATTTAAGAAGACCAATATGGATGACACCCATCATTTAATACCCCAATAACCCATTAAAAGTTAGAAGAATATAAAGGATTTCTTTACATCTTGTTGAATAGGGAGCCTTCAAAATGGGATTCTTCTCCTTTACTTAAATGTTTAGATGAGAAGTAACATCATTATGTCTTAGTTGAGTTGCAATGAGGTATATGTGAAATTCACTCGGGTGCATAAAATGCGACTTCTCAAGTACTTCGTGTTGAATACTACTAGCCTACTCTCAGAGGAGATGCGAATACTACCAGCCTACTCTTAGAGAGGATGCACAAATGTCAAAATTTTGATACACTTCATACTTTGGCACTCAAAAGTTGCATGTAATAGTTACTCTTTGGTCTTTTAGAATATAGGATGTAAATATCCTTAACTCTTCTCCTTGACTAAAGGACAAATTATTTTTTTTATTACATTTATTAAGTACTTCACTAAATGGATTGAGTTTGAACCCCAAGCCACTATCATTAACTTAATAGGTATGCAAATTCTTGAAAAGAGTATTATTTATCACATTAGCTTACTCATTCATTTGTCACTAATAATGGTTGACAAAAGGTTTGATTAATTTCTCCAATAGCTCATCATAAAACATCATGTGTCATTTGTTGAACATCTAAAAATAAATGGTCAAACAAAATCAACAAATAAAAGAATTCTCAATAAGCATAAGAAGAAGCTTAGTCAAATAAAAGTTTTATGATATGAGAAGATAACAAACATCCTTTGAATGTACTATTGTACTCCATAATCTTCTACCAAATAGATATTATTCTAACTCATGTATGGGTAAGATGTCATGATCCTTGTCAATTTGGGAGAAACATATTGGTGAAAGCAACTTTTAATGGAGAAATAAATAATGTTGATTTACAAGATTGTTGAGGGATACAATACATAGGTTAGAGAATGAGTTTTCTATAAAGATAATATCTTAATGTAAAAGATCAGTAAAATGTAACAAAATCGGATAAAAGAAAAATTGGTTGCAAATTAGGATATCCCTTGTCAAGTCATCAATTCTTTACAAAATATAATGTGTCAAATTGGCATCGTTGTACAAGTTGATTTTGTAAACTAGAAATACAACATATTTAAAAATTTTGTATAATTACTTCAGTATAGAAAAATGATGTACTATTTTTTTCACTAAATTCTTATCTTGCAAGTTCTTCTAGTAAGATTTTAACAAGGTACATTCTCAAGTGATTACACTTTTATTAAGTTTTTTCCTACTCCGTTTATTAATCATCAAATTATTTTCATTAGAATCATAAAGAAAAACGTATATTCACATCTCAAATAAAAAACAGTAAAACTTGTGCCCTAGTCTTTTCTTGGTTAAAGCACTAAGAAACGTGTTCCAGTCTTTCCGGATTGAAGCACTAAAACTTGTGCTAGTTCAAAGGTTGTGTTTCAATATAACTAAATTACTAATTTATCTCTAATTAGATAACCCATTAAGCTAAATTACTAAATTACGTCTAGGTAGATGAAAATTATTGATACATAAAGTGTGTATAAGAACATTGAAACTTAATAATAATAATTGTTCTTGTAAGTGAGTATAATTTCTCGTTGACTAACTTCTCGTGGATTACATCTTTGTTTAAATTGAAAAGTTTCATGTCTGGCTCAGTATTAAAGAGAGTAGCTTAACCTATTGTTTTCTTAAAGCTTTCAGAACAACCGTTCGTATTATAAGTCGGCACTTCAACAAGTTTGACCTTCAAACTTACTCTTTATTTGCCTCCTCTAATGTCTCAGTTTCGCAACACTTTCTTCGGTAACTTATATATTATGAATAAAAATAACTATCTAACGACAAATAAGAAATCTTAATTATAAAATAATAAGGAAATCAAATAGTTAATTTTCTGAAAATATTTTTTAATTGACTCCAAACTTAGGATTTGTACCTACCTCCCAATTTCCTTGAAATAGAAAACACTATATTTATATTTTAAATATCCGAAACGAAATCCAGTAAAAATGTTGTGAGTGACTTCAACGTGGAAAAAAATTCAAGATGAATTTTTATTCGATGTCATCATCCAAAGTTCATTGTCAAATAACCCATAACTCAACCAAAAAAAAAAAAAAAGTTTTACCCTCCCCAAGTTCGTCTTACAAGCTCCATGTTCCGATAACAGCCATCAATAACAAGTACATGAGACATTATAAGGCCATTAAATCGCCGCAAAAATACGATATGTTATTATTGTGCAATTAATTTCTGTAGCCAGTAATCTAGCTACTCCAACCGTATTCAATCGTGTCCATTAAAGAATTTATTGCTTCTTTGTTTAGAAATTATGTGAAACCTCTTTTATTGAAGAAGCTGAAAATCAAATCCCGTGAACAGAAGGAATTGGTAAGATGTGAACCAAGTATTTCCATACAAACTGTCCTTAATTATGTTTTGCTTGGCTTCACTCCATCTCAACATCCTCTTGTGGAACCACCCATCAATGAGACCGTTGGATCCCCCACTATACACCCTCTATCATCTCACCTAAACTTCAAATAATAATGATGTGATTTTGGTCTTTTCAAAAGTTTTCTATTAATCTTTTCATGAAGTTTTGTTCATGTTATGATAAATAAAATGTGACTACTAATGCGTTGTTAAACATATATGCCAATCTAGCTTAATCATACTCTTCATTCTTTATATTTACAATGTCTAATAAATTAAAAGTGAATTAAATCACATTAATATATGTCAAAGATAACATGTTATAATTTAATATTGTATTAATAAAAAAATTCAAATATATTATTGGAGACTAATGGAAAGAGCGAATACAATTCAATCAACTTTATGATTATAAAGCTTTCATAAATCTTGAAAGAACTGCATATATTTGTGGTATCATCATGCTAAGGATAATCACTGTGAGCAAAAGTAATCTATGATATAGTAGATTAGGATAAACCTTTGAGGGAGTAAAATAACACATTTTTTTTTTTGTAATTGACATGCATATTATACTCTTTCGTTTGTATTTCAGAGACAAAAATTTTAGTTTTTCTTTTCACGTCCAACTTCAGTTATAAAATAATATGATGTTGAAGAATGAACACTATAATAGTGAACAATACAACAACGATAATCAATAGAATTTTTATTTTATCATACAAGATTTTGTGGTGGTACCATCAAGTATGAATTCGACCAATAAGCTCATGGCTTAAAAAGATATTATTTTAATCATTGTTCCAATTTATAATATATTTAAACCATTTACTATTTATCATTAAATCTTTTAAAAAATAAAGCATTTTAATTTTATAACAAGTATTTTTATCTTAATTTACGATCAATTAGAAATAGGGTTGGCTAATAATCGAGTACCCTTTTCAATTGATTGCAAATAATTATAATATTCTTTTATATTTTAAATATAATTTCTGTATTACGTACTTTCCAATCCTTTAAAATATTTCCATACATCCAGTAATGCCCTGTTGTTTTATGTCATTAACTCTCGTATAATTATAACGTAATAAAAGTCGTTAAATGAAGTCCCAGTAACCAGCGTTACATTAAACTTAGGATCTATTAAATAATGATTCGAATTTAAGTTTTTTAATAATAAATTTAGTATATATATATATATATATATATATAAAAGTTAGTCTAGTCAATCAAGTTCTTTAATGAAAACTAATCATCAATAAAGTCAACAAATATTTTACATTTATAATATAATAATAAACAAATTGTGGTATATTTATATTTTAAATATATTATTTGTTTTTGTAAAATATAAAGTTTTATTGTTTTTTACTTTTATTATTAAGATTTCATCATGATAGATGAAATATAATCTGTTATGTGACATCACTCCTGTAATAATATGATATTTTATATCATATTATATCATTGTTTAGAGTGTGTTTGGATTGGAGAGTGAATTTGAAAGTGTGAATTTTGATATGAAAATGTATAAAAAGTTTAGTTGTTTGAATTAAGAGAAAAATGATAAGATTTAAGTGGAAAGTTTATGAATAATGTGATAGACATAATAAAATTTTAATATATAAAATTAAAAATATATTCTTATAATTAAAAATAAAATATAATTTATTTATTTAATATAATTAATAATATTTTTTTTAAAATTTTAAAAATATATTAAATTTATAATTATCTTTAAAATAAACTTATTTGTTATTCAACGTCACGTCTTAACCTGTGCTAAATTAAATACCTTTTCAGGATTTTCACTTATTTTTAAAAATTATATCATTCTTATGTATCCAAATGATCTATATTATTACTACCAACATACACATCCACCACTCATTTTTCTTCCTATTAGAACCTGACCTCCTAAACTACTAAAAATGTTCCTTTGGTTTATTTTAGAATACACTTACTAAGTCAACCCATTGATCACACAACTTCCATCACTCTGTTAATGAAAATTTACATTTAAAAAACCGTGTTGGAGAGACTCTTCTCCCTACATATAATTTCAAAACATTACTCCTTAATTAACAGGATTGTCTTTATTTAAGACTTTATTAACAAGTATCTTCCAAATAAAGTGTACTAAAGGTGAAAGTGTTTTTAGTTCCAAAAATAATATTGTTAATTGATATAGATTCTATCAAGACTTAATTAAGTCCGTTAAGATTAAGATTAAATTAATATTGATAGGGTTTTCTTTTATATCAAAATCTCTTATGTTACTTTTCGATCAACATTATCAAGATTAATTTTTCTCTAATATAGATATAATTTTTTCCTTATGAACATTAATAATGTCATCAAGATTATTTATCAAGATTATTTTTCAACGGTGTCATTTAGATGATATCATTTATGATTTTTTTTTTTTGTATTTCAGTCAAGGTTACTAGTTGTTTTTTTTTCCAAAGTTAGTTTGTATATTTTCCTAAATTGATATTTAAAACTTTTTGAGTAAGTTTAGGATTATATTTTGAAATGCTAGTTAGAGATTTTTTTTCAGTTGATATCACAAGAAAAATTGGTAAAAGAAATACAATCAACAATGCAAAATAAAACCTTAATCGATTTCAATTAAATATTTTATTTAACATCAATTAAAAATAATATTAATCATTTTTTTAATATTAGTTAAAAGTTTTTTAATGAACTTTTTATTAAAAATGACCTTAACTAATACCAATGAAAAAGCATTGCCTACTCATATTTTTGAATTATTAAATAGTTATTAATATTAAAATATTTATAATAATTATATATCACAATATAATTATTATATTAAAAAAATAATCAATTATGTATATTTTGTTTATGTTACGATTTAATATATATATATATATATATATATATATATATATATATATATATATATATATATTATAATTGACTGATTACTCTTAATTATGCACGATAGATTATTGAAAAGAAATAGCAAGAAACTAAAAAAATATATAATTTTGAAACGAAAATCTAAAATTTATTGCTTTGAAACGGAGAAAATAATAGTAAAGAATGCTACATTATATAACAGATAAAAGTATATGTTATCTTTTATTTAAAAATAAGAAAAATGACAATCAACACAAGAAAATTAGAAAGATTTCCTTAAATTCGTTTGATGGAAAAGTAGGTGACTTGTATACGAAAATAACTAGAAAGAAAACAAATTTTTTATCTTATAATAAAAAAATATAATAAAATTATGTCATTTTTTTATCGAGTTCTACTTGTTATTTTTCACTCTGAAATGGGAATAGAAAAGCTAGTATTTTTTCAAAATATTGTTTTCTCATTTTTTTCTGTACTAATATATGAGTAACTTTTAATTATATAATTTCTTAATTTTATTTTAGTTATTTAATACTTTTCAAACAGACAATTTTTCTTCATTTCTATATAGTTTCTTTTCAAACAATCTAACACACTTTTTACATTATACTATTTTATTTCTTTCTCCACAATTTTTTACTTTTCCTTACAACTGAAAAAGTGTGGAAACTAAAAAAAATGATAATATATATAATATTTTGGGCATGAAGGAAGTGGCAGTTATTAGGTGGAATTAAAAAAAGCCCAACTGTCTTCCCATAAATTGTGTGTTTGTGGTACAGTTTTGGATTGGTGGCAACCACTGCTATGTATTTGCAAGGCGAGGACATGGGAAGGTGATTTTTGAATGACACTACTTCAAAAATCTCATCATTTCTTGACTATTTATTTATTATGTCCCCACAGCAGTGACTAATTGAAATTAATCTTAGTTTTCGGCGACATAAACAGCTAGTGATCTTTATATTGTTCTCATATGGCCGTCATGATCGTTGGGATTATTGGTGGTTCAACTCTATAAATACGAATAGGAACAAAGGTCATTTCAGTAACTCACCTCCCTTCATCACTTCACTTCAACTTTTCGCCCTCACAACTCTGCAATGGCTGTTTCGTGCTGGACCTTTCTTTTTGCTGCTCTTTCTGGGATTCTTCTCTCAACTCAACTCTCTGCTTCCCAAAAAGGTCATTCTTCCTCTTCTTTTCTTCTCTTTTTCTCTTTTATGGATTTATAGATAGATTGGATTACATATAGTGCTGAAAAATTTTCTTTCTGGAGAGAGTCAAAAGTAAAACCCTCGTCATCATGCATGAGGAGTTAATTATTCAACAACTGTGTTAGCTTTTTTAGCAGAGTAGCAAGACAATTTAAAAGTATAATTTTTTTTGTTTAAAAATGTGATTAATACATTTCACTGTGATTCTAATGCATCACCCACATGATTTTCGGGAAAAATGTCTTAGTAATTATTTTTCAAACTGATTTACATATTATTATTATTATTATTACTATACTGTTTGATTACTTAATTATAATTAAATATAATTATTATAAGTGTGTGTTACAGTAAATCTACAAATTTTATTATCAGTAAAAAAGAGGCAAAACTATATAACTTCTGTGACATTAATTGTGCAGAGTTGGGGGGGGGGGGCCCCTTTTTTTTAAGGGAAAAAACCCAACGAAAAAAGAAAAAAAATTAATCAAATAAGAATGAAAAATTAAAATGTTTTTTAACCAAATTTAACTATTTT
>Ga0099825_1006206_pt1 | contig 15042 bp, 5 predicted proteins | sample SiratroredBW_FD_76838 | JGI IMG/M metagenome (GOLD analysis project Ga0099825, IMG submission 76838) | Root nodule microbial communities of legume samples collected from California, USA - Siratro red BW | ecosystem: Host-associated > Plants > Roots > Nodule | place: USA: California | collected... | reverse complement strand
TTCAAAAGAAAGGCTGAAGACCTTTATGTTGAGCATACCTTGTCCCTTACTGAGGCCTTGTGTGGTTTCCAGTTTGTCCTGACTCACTTGGATGGCCGCCAGCTTCTTATCAAGTCAAATCCCGGGGAAGTTGTGAAACCTGGTATGTAAACGATTCGCATGTAATCGTTTTGGGTCTCTATTTTTGTTTGATGAAGTTTTATAATGCTATGTCCACTGGTGTACACGTGCAGATTCATACAAGGCAATTAATGATGAGGGAATGCCCATGTACCAGAGGCCATTCATGAAGGGGAAGCTTTATCTTCACTTCACAGTGGAATTCCCAGATTTTCTAAATCCTGATCAGGTTAAGGCTTTGGAGGCCGTTCTGCCACCAAAGCAGCCTTCGCAGTTAACAGACATGGAGCTGGACGAGTGTGAGGAGACCACGCTTCATGATGTGAATATGGCGGAGGAAGATAGGAGGAGGCAGCAACAACAAGCTCAGGAAGCATATGACGAGGATGATGAGATGCCTGGTGGTGCACAGAGGGTACAGTGCGCCCAGCAGTAATGACTTGTGTGGAAGGAATGTAGAATCAGATTTTATATAAGATGAATGATGATACTGTTGATGTTCCGTAACTGTAGCCTGGACTATGATAGTCATCTAGTAGCTTTTGATTGTGAGAAAGTGAAGAACAGTAATGTTGTCGAAAGGATAATTTCCGTTCTGGCATTCTAAATACTTCGGTTTATTGTTTTTTTTCTTAAGCACATATATTCGGTTATTCAATTTTATTTCCATTTCATGTTTGCGTCTGGTCTGGTTGCTAATGAATGAATTTAAAGAAACTTGTTAGGCCTAAAACCTTTTTTAAAAGGTTTAGGGTGTGCAATGGAAATATTCTTATTATTGACGGAATGAAGTATCTATATCTGAAAGAAGTTATTGTAAATGTTACTGTCAATGGTTGGAAAATTACATTTTACTTTCGTTAGTTAATAGAATTGTATAATTCATTTTTTTGTTTAAATTGAGCAATTGAAGTGGTTGAAACATGGGAGTAGTTACCGCATTTTATCTCCAGCAAGGTTATTGGATTTCCAACGATAATTGAAGTATAGAACAGGTTGGTTCCTTGTTGATTAGTGGGAAAGAGGTGTGCGATTAGATGTTGGGAGAAATGGAGAACTGCTTCTCGAAATTTTTATTTTTCCACATTGAAAAATCGTAAAGTTATCTCGCTAATTAGAAGTGAAAAACTCTTTACCATAATTCTACTAATCGATTAACATACCCTACTCACAAAAGGATTAACTTACCAACCAACAATTAAATACAAAAGGTTCCGAAGATTACTCAATTAAATCTTATAAATTTCAGGTAGTTTAATCCTCAAGTCTGCGTATATCCCGGTGAAAAGCAAACGTCCGGAGTTACTTCACATCTTTTAGTTATGGAAGAGTTCATATTCATTTGCTTTAATGATATAGCTTTAATGATATAGGTTATTTTTGCTAATCGTGCTGGGCTAACTGAAAAACAACCGTCCTTAGTTTAGGTATTAAATTCGATCGGTCGATATTAGTAATTTTTAGGAGTTTGGATCTTTAGAATAACATAACTTTTTGTCCATTTCCTAGACTCTGCTTGATTTGAATATGTTGACTGTATTGTTACGTGTTAACTAAGTACATTCATTCATTAAAATATTCGTAACAGTTTAGGTGTATTTTTTATAGTAATAATACAATAACTCAGCCGATAAAGTGAACCAACCCGCTTAAATGTTTTTGAGTTGAATAAGTAATTTAATTAAGTATTTATTAATTTTTGAGTTGAATAAGTAATTTAATTAAGTATTTATTAAATGAAAAATAATATTTTTTTAGGTATTTAACGTTAAGCTGAAAAGTTGCAGATAAATTATATGTAACGCTTACAAATGTGAATAAACTCTATTAAATGTTTTTTTTTTCTTTTGTTGGTAACAAAGAACATTCGAGAATAATTAAGATGTAGCCTCTCGGCTATGAATCTAGTGATGGGACCCAAGTCGTAAAACTGAAATAGCCATGCACTGCACGTGGTGCTTCACTTTTGTTTATTTTAATTTATAACTGTTACGATTCAATAATTATCAGAAAATGTTATAAATTTATATTTTTTTAAATATTAAGAACATGGTATAAAATTAAATAATATTTTTATAGATTTTAATGAAGGATACCAACTGTAAATAGAACAATATCCTTATTTTCAAATTTACATGTTGATATCGTTAGCGTTTTTATTCTTTACAGCAGATTTTAATGGGATTTAGAAAGATTCCCTTAGCAACTTTTAAGTGTATCTTTATAAAATATTAATGTTTTGAAAAATACTATTGTAATTTAAAAAATTATGTGAAAGAGGAATGGATTTTTGAAGTAAGAAGTTAATAATCATAGGTTAAGAACTAACTTTTAGCCATGTAATGCAGTTATATAATTAGATATAAATTGTCTTTTCTTCTTAAATTCTCATTTGAAATCTCGTCAATCTATCTTATTATATTGTTGATTAAAAAGTACCAATTCTTTAACTTAATATACGAATCAAGATTTATAATACAAATAAAAATACACCACTGTAACACACACACACATACATATACATATATATATATATATATATATATATATATATATATATATATATATATATATAATATATTTTTTATTATTTTATATTATAAAATATATATATTTATATATAAAAAATATATATAAAAAAATATATAAAAAAAATAAAAATAAATATCTATAAAACACACACACACATATATATATATATATATATATATATATATATATATATATATATATATATATATATATAATACAATTTTTACTAGTTGATAATGTAAAATATATATAATTGTATAAAGAAACTAAATATCAAAATAAAATTTATAAATATTAATATTGTATAATAAATCTACTAAATTGTACGTCCTACTCAGGTAAATTAGATCAAGTAGAATTCGTATGACGTATATATACTAATAGGATACAATTTGGTTTATAATTTTATCTTTACTTTTCAACGATTATTTTTGCAAAAACTACTGTGCTAAATGTTATTTTTATTTTGGTGATTATTTTGATTTTTATAACGTTAATTTTGTTTTATTCGTTTGTTCACATTGTGGGAGCCACTGATGTTGTTTAATACCTAAGCAAAACCTTGTGTTTATCAGTATACGTCTCTCCCTTCCTACTTCTCACTCTCTCTTTCATCCAACCTGTCTTCCTTCTTCACCCTTTTGCACTCACCAATGGAGTTTCACTCTCTTCCCAAATTCTACCTTCTCTTTTCCTTATCCATTCTCTTCCTTTCATCCTTTCAAGCACGAGCTGCTGTTAAAATCTCTTACTGCGGTACTTCATCACTCTCTCTTTCTCTGTTGACTTTTTATTGTTATTATTTTGGTTTCATCCGATCAGTTCAAGATAAGATTAGAAATTTAGATTTACTTCTCTGTGTTTTGATGTTTGACTACTTCTATTTGTTGATATTAACTTTTCATCTGCATAATGGGGTTTTTATGGTCCTGCAAATTTCAAGGATTTATATGAAAAAAATTAACTTTTTTTGGGGTTCTGATTTGGTTTCTGTTTGAAATTGGAATTTGTTATCTTGGACGAAGAAAAACTGTAGGAACATGCTAATAGTTTGAAATTTATTGAAAACAACAAAATCATGAAGCTGGCTCCTTAAGACTATCTCCTATGTGAGAGCTTAAGAAGGTTAATCAAAGATAAATACCGTTGCTTAATTTTCTTTAGCATCAAAGCATATGAGCTGGCGTTGACTATACTAGCAGAATTGATTGTATAAGCAGTGCTGCTTAAAATATTTTGGAGAAAAAAAAGTATTGAGGAGAAAAATCATCGATCAACAAAATAGAAGGTATAATGAAAACTAAAAAAGTTGAATAATGAAACTCAAGCAATAGAACATAGATCCCAAAAAAATCATAAAAAGGATTCTATAGTAGGATCCACAAAACTAGCAACTTCACTATTGACATGAATGTCATTGAATGAAGTTTAAATCTATATGGTATTTCGAGATCCACAAAATTAAGGTAAACAGTTCATTTAAACAACTGTGTATTTGGAAGCTAGTAGGTGAGACCTATGAAAAGTTGTAATTTTTAATCAATTTCAGTATGTAGTGAGGCGTGGTTTAGTGTGAGCAAGTATTGCTAATATTTCTCTTAATATTAATTTTGTGACTATGATGTCATGTTATGCTGGTAGCTTATCTGTGTTTATGATTTATTCAGATTGTGATCATGGTTATCTTCTGTGTATTTATTTTTCCGCTAAAAAATCCTTGTAGATAAGAAGACAAACTATCCTGTGAAGGTGTCCGGAGTTGATATATCACCAGACCCTGTGAAGAGTGGCCATCCAGCTACCTTTAAGATTTATGCTACTTCAGGTAATCCCCCCTCTCCTGTCTTCTTATTTGTCTAGTTTTGTTGTTTCAATCAAATTTTATTTTATCTGCATGCTAGTACATTAATTACATGTCAATGTTGTTCTAAAATTAAGTATGTGTAAGCCAAATAATTCGTCTAGATGCTGTTATTTGCAAATGATTCAGAAGTTATCATTTATATTTTTGGTTCACTTTATTTGTTCCTTATCTTAGTGTGTCACTTGTCTATTTTAACAAATTATAAGTGAGGTTTCTGTCTATCTTTTATGCAGGTAAAGCTATTCATGGTGGAGAGGTAGTAATTGGAGTTTCATACGTTGGGGTGCCTGTCCATACAGAAAACATTGATCTTTGTAAAGAAGTGAAGTGCCCTGTTAGTAATGGCAATTTTGTGATTTCCCACACCCAAACATTGCCTGCAATTACTCCACCGGTTAGTTTCATTTTATCACTATCTTACCAATGCTGATCACGTCATAAAAATATAATCCTATCAGGAATATAGCTTCCTTTGATTTGGTGCTAATTTTCTTATTGTTGGGCATTTACAAATTTGCATTTGGTGTGTATTGCACCATCTTCTCTTTTAGTCTTGTAACTTAAAAATTATTGCAATTTAAAGTTTGCTATAATCAAGAGTAATTAAATTAATCCCATTAGAATGTGAATTGTGTTGGGGTGTACTTCCAGGAGATCCTCACTTCACTTGAAGTTCTTTTACACACATGATTTTCTTTTTCTTTTGAAAAGTGGGTTTATTGTAGAAGATTCAAACTAACCTTGTTTTCACATAACAAATTTTCCTTTACCTAAATGTGCTTTTAAAAGTTGTCTTGCTCTCTCTTTGTGACTTCATGAATCACGGAAATGTGAAGTTACAAGTCATTTACCCTTGAACATGCTAATAAGTGATCATTGAAATGCTATTTCTATCCGTGATGGTCATAGAGATTGAGTTAACGAACCAATATAACAGATTGGATTTGAATCAATAGTCATTCTGCCTGTCTAGATCAGCAGTCTCTGTTGGATAAAAATGTTTAAAGCACAATCCGTGAAATCAAATGTCTGTCAAACACTACTCTACAATACATGTATAACATGGTCAATGCTCTATGGTAGTTAATATTAGGCAGTGTTAAGAAAGTGTAGCAGAGATGAGATTGTTAGACATGAGAAAAGATAAAAATTAAGAAGAAATATATTTGGGAGAAAGTTGAATTATCTCATATTGAGAAGATTATGTTTGGACACATGAGAAGAACAATATAAGCTTTAGCAGGAAACGTTGATCAAGTGGAAGATAATTCAATCAAAAGTGATAAAGGAATGCTGAATGAAGCTTCAGAAAAAACCGTTAGAAAATACTTTTAATATAAAGAGTTTTACTGAAAGTTTGGCCTGTGATATTAAGTCATTGGATATTCATACTTCCATCTAAAGTTCCTTCTAAGGTTCTTAATCTCTTTTTAATTTATGAAATATTTTGAAGCTAGTCTAGAAGCGTGATTCTTTTCAAGAGGCATTTAAACTTTAGTAGGCCAGAACAATATGTGCTTCATGCGTTGAATATATTTATTTTATGAGAGTCTGTAGAGTCAGATTTGACTCAATTGTTGGTCTTATTCATGGGCAAACCTTTCTAATCTTCTAGGCATAGAGGGCCTTCTTAAGCAGAAAGATAGAATGGACTGAAGGTACAAGGATGGACGGGTACATTTATTGATGTAATAGAATGTAAGAAGGGAGGAAGTTTCTTGCTAAAGGTAGCTAGAAGGAAGTGGGAGATGAAAATGGTAAAGTTAGAGCTTGTGCTTGGATGTTTAACTTTTCCTAAAATGACAACTGCTGTTGTTTCTTTCAAACAATACCTATCTCGTGTTAGGGACTTGGGATGTGTTAGAAATCCTACATCGATTAGAGATAAGAGTAATTTATAGTATATAAACGAGTGCAAACCTTATCTTATAAACTAATTTTATAAGATAAAGTTCAGTTAGGCTTAAAGTTTAAATGTATCACTATATTTAAATCTTAGAAAAATGTTATGAAAATTTGAATTATGGGAAAACAACTCTGAGAACGTCCACAACCAGAAGCAGGGAAACCAGAATTAAGAATGGTATCCGTTGCCAACGGAAAGAAAGAGAAGGCAGAGATAAAATTTTAGAGAGAGAACTATGTTATTTTTGTGTGATTACTTTCTCATTGAGCCCCTTAGGCCGAACCAAATAGTATTAGGCAGTTACTGCAATATCCGGAAAAGAGATTCTAACAAACCACCCCACCATCTAGTGCTACATCAGCAACCGAAAAACAACAAGTAACCTATGAAACAGAAATAAAGCTGATGACAAAACAGAAAAATAACAAGTAATTATTAAGGTCAAACCACAAGGTAAAAGGAAAATGTTACAGCTTTGTAATTGCTGTAACAAAAAAACACAGCTGGATGTGAGTTGTGAGTACCCATCTCCCACAAAAGACATTGATAAGGTGGTAATCAACACCTATTGTCACGTATTGCACTGGTTGGGTCCTAAGGCACAGAATCACGTGGTAAAATTTTCTTGAACTCTGTCTTCTTGGTTTAATCATCCTTGTCTTAGACAGCAAAATTCTGTTGAGGTAAAACTTTTGTTTTGGTTAAACCTTACATTAATGAGCTCATTTCCTTGACTGTGTTTGTTGTTATGCAGGGACCTTACTCTCTGAAGATGACACTGAAGGATGATCAGGACGAGTTGTTAACTTGCATTAAGTTTAATTTTAAGATCGTTTTTGGATCTTTGGTGTCTGATATGTGAAGTGTCCTTTGTATGATTGATCTGTGAAACTTCTTTTGCTTCATTCTGAAGTGTTTTTTTTATTGTAATGTGTACCATACATATATCACCTTTTCATGAGTCAGAATCATGTAAGTCTGAGATTTTCTGATGTCAGATTCTTGTCAATGACATTGAACTTGTGATGCTATATAAGGTTCATGACTGAAAATTATATTTCTGTTAACTTACAAGTTTCATAAGTCTTTGAGTTTAGATTTAATTCAATGAGAACAAGAAAGAAAGTAGAAGATAGAGGCTCATTGGTTGAATGGAAATGACAAAATTTGAGAAAAACATATGTTCTTTTAGCCTTCTATAATACAGCAACAATGAAGGGAGTTGCTTGAATTATTGAAATAATATATTCACATTTTTGTTTTTACCTATTTTTCACTTCATATAGTATTGGAATAGTGTATTCTCTTGGAAATCTCATTTTGTCTTTTTTTATTGTCTTAAGTTTTGAAAATTTACTACTACTTTTTTTTAATTTTCTTTCTTAATTATACTAGATCATTGTTCAATTATATTTTTCTTTTATATAAGTTTATTATTAACAACTTTCTCTCCCTTAATCATATAAAGGCTTGGTTTAATGACGTCTTTTTATTTAAAATATTCTTCGAACATGAAATCTTATTTAGAAAATGTGGGTTTAATTTTAGCACATTAACACCATGTTAATTATTTTGAACATTTACACTTTTTTATAATAATTTCGTAAATTTAGATTGCAAATTATTAAGCAATATCAAACTTAAATAATTACACAAAATGAGATAGTATAAATTACAATTAGCACGCATCATTGTATTATAAAAAAGACTATAAAAATGTCAAATTTATATTTAAAAAAATAAAATACACGAGTTATATAAGCAAGTTATTATTAAAATAATATTTTACTGATTGAACTAATTTCACGAAATAAAATTTCAAACGTATATATCTTTACCTTTTAATTTATATCATGGATTAAATGACTTTTTATTCCTTATAAATTTAAGAATTTTACATATATTTCTCAATAAAAAATATTCGTCCGTTTTGGTTTTTGAGTTAAATTTTGATTTTGATTATGATCTTTATTTAAAATAAGTTGAATAATATCTTGTTAGTTAGATAAGACATAAACTGTTGAGAAGGATTACTATGTATATTTTTTCTTTTGTTTCTCAATGATTTTTTTTTTCCATCTGATCTATAATTTTTTTTTGGTTTTAATTCCTATAATTTATTAATATGTTTTAAGTGATGAACTCTATTAAATGAGAAAGTTAGCCACTAAATAAAACCAACACAAGTATTCATTTTTTAAATAACTTTTTAAAGACAGAAAACTAATCAGTCTAAGGCAAACAATTGTAAATTCTCTGTTTTTTTTTTTTTTTTTAGAATTTGAGTCTCCTATTTCTTCTCCTCTTCAATGTTCAGCTGTAGAATCTATAAAGATTCATGAATAAGATTTTTTTTATGGAACTTTTTTATTCTTTATAGGTTTTACCTTTAAATAGAAATAGTAAAAGAAAGAAAAAATTAAAACCTAATTGAACATAATTTGCATCAAGTTGATTACTTTTTCAAACAAAAATAACTTTAAAAAGATGCGTATATGTTCCGTTCACATTTCTTCTAAGTTCAGTGTCTAAGAGACAAGACAGAAAGAAATAAGAATATATATTCTAAATGACACAGTCATATTGATTATTCTTTTTCTTTTAAACAAAAAACTTAAAAATACAGTTTTTTACTTAATTGTTTAAAAGAAGTAAACACAGAAATAAAATAAGTGAGAAAAAAATGTTGAAGATTAAAAGAAAAATATATAGATTTATAGGAAACAAAAAGTGCAGACAACTTATCACTCAATGTCACTGAATAATAAAAAAAAAAAGCAAATAATTTTTTTTTCGTCCCGAAATTGAAGAAAAAAAAAATTGAGAACCTATTCAAAATTCACAAAATTAGATGAAAATGTTATTTAATTCTTATATTTTTTTTATTGTTTTTTTGTCTTTATTTTTCCGTGTGTATTTTGCTAACTGTGAGCAATGGTGGTAGAACTACGGGTTCTTCCTCCATCCTGAATTAGGGTTTTCAGATTTTCATTTCACTCTCATTTCACCATCCTCATCACCTGCAATGTCTTTTTCTATCGATCGATAATTGTTGAACACATCATTCCAATTCCACTGTCGTTTCGTTTCACTAGCTCGATATTCCAAAGTGCTTATTCATTCGGTACGTTATAGAGCTCTGTTAACATATTTTATTTTCTCCATTAATTTGCACGTTCTTTACACTTGCAATAGTCTGCTATATTTGGTTTACTTAACTTTTTAGTTTGATTTCTATAACCCTAGGATTCTATAACTTATGTTTATTACACAGACTCATGTGTCTTGACGGGTTCTATTTGGGATTCAGTTGCCAAATTTTGTAATTATTTTGAAACGTTTCAGTTTGTGTGTGGGATGTTTCATGTGAGAGCAGAGAATCGGTGCATGCATGATGCTATGTGATTGTAGTGTGGGTTATGTGGTTTAGTGATTGGTTTGGGTTTTGTGGCTTTGATGTCTCAGAGGTTGTGTTCACATAGGAGTTGTTTGTGACAATGCGACGGCAGGGGCACTATGGGGATCCATCTGCCAACGCTGGTGTTGGTGGCCAGATGCATCATATGGTGGCCGGTCCAAGGGGGGAGGCCAAGTCTGGTAATTTTGAAGGGCGTCTCGAGGCCTTTACTCCGGAGAGAGAGAATCCATATGCAAATTCCAAGCCGGAGGGTCAGTGGAGATGGGAAATGGACGAATCCAAGTTGTCCAATTCAATGGCATCTCGAATGTTCAGTGAAGGCAAGTATTTTTCGCTGCCACTTCACACTTTTATCCTTCTTTTATGTGCTGCATCTGCTTTCGGAAAACAATCATTTTTTTTGTAGTATGTCACGTGAGGGACCCAGATATCTTGAAGTTGTAGCTAAATATTGTTTTTACAAGTTTTCGTGATTAGTTAGTATAATGTATATTTGATTTCTTGCCAATTTTTTCATGAAATTGACAAAAATGTCGAGTCTTGAACGGTTGGATTTTCACTAAATAAAAAGTAGGATAGAATCTGTGATGTAGACTTAAACGAGCATAGTGTGTATGTATGTATATCTGCTGCTTTTTATGCTGTTGCCTGAACTAAACCACCTGATAAATGGCATAAGACAGAATAACTCATGCTGCACTTGTGTACTGAATTTTGTAAAAGAATATATCGAGAAAGTGAAAATGATGAATTGGACAGAGAGTACAAAGATGAGGAAATGAAGAGATAGTATTTGAGAGTATTAAGAAGACTAGGAAATGAAGAACAATATATGGTATAGTTATAGTTATCTGAAGTATTGTGGTTAAATATGTTTTCTGTCCTTAAAATTATGATTTTTTTTTTGCTTTAATTCCTGTAAAAGGTTTATTTGTTTTTAGTCCCTACATTTTAAAAAAAGTGTGATTTTACATACTTTCAGGCGAGGGACTAAAAAGCACACGATTCTTTTAACTTTTAAAAGTGAATATAATATAAATATATAAATTTTTGTTATTTTGTGCGGAGAGTTATACCTTCTCTACTAAATGCAAAAACACTTAAAAAATCATGTTTACAAAATCTTATTTTTCCTTCCAGATTTTTAATTTTATCAACGTCTAATGATATAGTTTGTTCTAAGGTTGATACCTTCTCATAAGCCACACTCTTATTCTTTTTAGGTTTTTCATTTTCAAGAAGCAAAACTTTAATTTTTTATTTTTTAACTTTTAAAGACTAAAGGTGAATATAATATAAATATATAAATTTTTGTTATTTTGTGCGGAGAGTTATACCTTCCCTACTAAATGCAAAAACACTTAAATTGTTAACCTTTCTTCTCTGTTCCAGTATGGAGATTTTTGTTTCTAAATTAGAAGTGAGGTATTAACACAATACTTTTGACTGTCCGTCCTTCAGAAAACAGATTAACAGGCTCAATTAGGCAGCGTAATCCTTTTAAATGTCATCCTTTCCAATTTGTTGTTAAATGCATATTCTTATTCTTTTTCCTGGCATCCTTTCTGCAAAATTTGCTTCTTTTTCAATGAACACACTTAAAAGTAGTTCTTCATGTATAGAAGATGAATTTATTTTACTTTTGATGTCTGCTTTTATGGAGTTATAATTCGGCAAACATGGCACATTTTCAGAACCTATTTTACTTTCGAATTTTTAAAACATTATCTGCTGCATCTAGAATGCCTGGTTACACAGGTTTATATTATGGAGAGTTTTCAAACTTCTAAACATAGGGGAGGTGTTTCATGTTCTAGTGTAGGTCAAGGGGTTGATGCTTCAAAGTCCTATTTTCAAGGACAGAGCCGGAACAACAATGATTCCAGATCTCAGGCTCATGAAGAAGATATGGATGTTGGATATGAAGGAAATCATTTATCACAAACTTTTGAAGGTCTTGAGCAGAATTTTCGTGATGACATCCTTAAACTCACTAAAGAACAAAATGATGCTGAAGATGCAGAATATGCCAGGCACAGAGAGGTTTGTGGTAAACATAAAAATAAACAATATTAATTTGTTACCGTGTTCTTGAAATAACCTAAATCCTCTACTCTTTTTGCAACTTTTTTTTTGTCTTTTTTTCTTTTTTTCTTAATAGATGAACTCATAATCATGCAGTACCCTTGACGGACTGGGTCCAGTTTTTCAGACATCACTAGGTCTAACATACCTCTTGGGCATCAGTGCACTGAAAACTGGACAAAAATGAGCCACCTAGAGTCTAGACTGCTTCATTGATATTTAGATTTTACAAACTAAAGATCATAATAATAAAATCAATTAGATTTTTGTTTTCAAGCAAATGTTTCAGACTTCCACGGTGTGAAACTTATTCCTAATATTAATTTTGAAAACATGCCCTGCTCTCATTTGATGACCTGTTTTAGTTATGACATTGATGCGTGTTTATCTGGTTTAGGTGTGGACAATCTTGTTTTGTTAGAGGGCATTGTTATACACGGTTTATGCTACTTTAAAAGTTCAATAAAGTCTATAAAATTTAAGACAGTCTCCCTTTTTATAGCTAAAACGTGATGGTCCAAATAGAAAGATGCTGAGAAGAAGAAATGCTTGTATGCTCTATCCTGTAGTCTTGTTTCCCTTGCAAGAGTAAGGTGGCACCTGCTTCTCGTTGTAAGAATGGTTCCACTGGTATAAAAGTCTATGGGATTTGTTAAACAGTTTGCCTTTTTTTGAAGATGTTAAAGATACTGTTGAAGCTGTAAAACTTTTTATGGCTGTTACAGAAAAGGTATCAGATACAGATCTCTTGTAGAATTACGATTTGCAGGGATCGAACTACATCCTAGGAATGCTAGCTTTATCACGGGTTGCTAAGTGCATTTCTGGAATAACTTCTGGAAGGAAAAAATTGTTTGTAATGGATAGTTTTGTCGTAACTTGTATACCTAGGCTTTTTCCCTGACATTTGATAAATTTGAAGTAATTATGCAAATGCAAAAGTGCAGTTATATACTGCTCTTTCTGCATCCTAGCTGATAATCTTGAAGTGATAATGCAAAACTTCGAATACAGCAGTTGTGTGTACTCTTTGTGCATCTTTTAAACTATGAACTAACCCAGTGTGTTGTCAGATTTTTGTTATGTGACCCATTTTTAGAATACTTCCTGAATATTAAATTGATGTACAAAATCACCTTTGCAAGAGTATTTTTTTTATCCTTGAGTTGGGTTCTTCTATCAGCTAACCGTGAGCACTGGGTCAGTTCTGTCACCTGCATCTTTCCTTTTGTTTATCAAATAATCTACACCACTATGTTTTGAAGCTGGATATTTGCAGCACATTGGGTGTTGCAAGAATAATCTTATTCATGTTGAATTCTGTATATTTTCTTACATATATTCTCTAAAACAATGTTTCAATTCCACTGAGCTTTAACTAAATTCTACATATTTCTTTTCAGAAAATAAATGCGATCAATGCTCAGTACGAAGAAAAACTGGCAGCACTTCGAGCTCAGCATAGCAACCGCAGAGCTGAATTTCTTCAAAGGGAAGCACATGCTAGGCAACAGCATTACCAGCAAATCGTAAGGGATCCTTACCCCAGCAGTGGCATGGCACCTCGAGACCCTCATGGTTTCAATAATGCGAATGCTCCAGGTGTAGGTGGAGAAGTGCAACGAGGCTATTCTGCGGATCACTTTGATCCTTACAGAGAGAGAGCTCGATTTCTTGGGGGTGGTAGAGATCAAGGATTTGAACCTAGGGGTCCATATCCTGGGGGTCGTGTCTACGACACCGGTTCACGCTACTACAATTGAGTTTTGATCCAAAGGTTTATCTCTCATTTTGGGTTTCTACTGCAGGTGAAATTATATTGACATGATCTAATGCTTTGTCTTCTTACCATGTTTTTGTTACCCTGTTTATGGAACTTAACTGTTATTTATATAGATCAACATTGGAGGTGCGCACTTCTACATTGGTGTTGTGCATTTAGATGTAGAACCTTTAGGATATTTGTTGTTTGTGCCTATGAAAGTCAATAACATAAAAAAAACTGTGTAATACAGTATTTCATTTAATTCAACTGCATACGGAGAGATAGCATTACTCCGTTAACTTGTTGCAAGCATCAATGCCAACCACGGTAGAAGCATAGCAAAGCACCAAACCTTATGCTTCTGCTCTACTGGTCTTCGATGTTTGTGATTCCTAGAGTAAGTAAAAAACGTTAAGTTTAAACAACCGAACAGTTAATAAACGAATAAACCATTTCAGTCCCTAAAAGTGTATCATGTTGACACATTGACTTTTGAAACTAAGGAGATTTTAAATAAGTCTGAAATTTCTAGTTGTTTCATTTGAGTTTCTGCGCTTAACTATTTTGTCGTCATGTTGGTCACTTATAATTCAAGTCGCATTTTTTTAGTTTTTTTTTTTTTAAAGTAATATGGTTGGTAAATTATACTTTAGATAATGTTTTTTAGATATTTTTCAGTTTTAGGACTATTTTGACAGGTATACACTTTTAGGAATAAATACAAAGTGTAAAATCCAAACGGTGCACAAAAGAATACAAAGTGGTCTTGAAATGTTCAATGACTTATGACAGGACAATGAAGTAGTAGTATATCTAATGTCATCAAGAAATTTATTGAATATTACTTCTAGTACAATTTAAGTGACTCTCGGAATGATACGTCATATGAAATTGAACATTATAAATAAGTAATTATTGTATAAACTTGTTTGGAGGGTGAAAAATGAGCAATTCATATGAATTTATTTTAGTTAGTTAAACTTATCCCCTAAGTCTTTTTCTTCCAATTTCTTCCCCAGCCTCATGTAACCGTGCACACCTTAGCCCTGCCTGATCAGAACGTGGGAGAAGAATGGTATGTCTGAAGCGTTAGGGTGGAAGCTATCGGAGCTCAGGCAAGGAGCATACGACAGAAGACGATGCCTCCAACCACTCGGTGGGCCTGGATTGCGAACTTCTACAAGCCCACCAGATCGTGGTTCTTAAGGAGCTTCTCTGCGGTTCCAACAAAGACTGCTTCTTCCTGCACCTCCATATCATCTTCCTGCACCTCCATACTCTAGGCAAATTTACCATTTAACCCTTTTTAAAATATTTCATATCCCATTATACCCTCCACCATCCCTTTTACT
>Ga0099825_1006197_pt1 | contig 15054 bp, 6 predicted proteins | sample SiratroredBW_FD_76838 | JGI IMG/M metagenome (GOLD analysis project Ga0099825, IMG submission 76838) | Root nodule microbial communities of legume samples collected from California, USA - Siratro red BW | ecosystem: Host-associated > Plants > Roots > Nodule | place: USA: California | collected... | reverse complement strand
GATCATATTATTTCCCCCACCACTAGGAGTTTTTCTTAATTTTGAAACATATCTCCACAAAGATTTTGTTTCATCTTCTTGTTCCATAGCTTGATTATTCATCTTAATTTCCTAAAAAAAATAAATATAAAAATGTACTTACATACAAAAATTTTTTCTCATAGAAACTAATCTATAACATAATTATAAAAAATAACAAATAAAAGAGGTGACAAATTAAAAATTAATTATAGTATAATTATTAATATAAATAAAACAATCATAAATAAATTTATAACATGTAAATAAAATTAAAATATAGGTATTCTATAAATAAAAATTTATAACATATAAATAAATTTAAAACATATAAATAAAAAACTGATATTATATAATAAAATTTAAGTCAAAATTGAAATAAATTTACAACATATAAATAAAAAATTGATATTATATAATAAAATTTAAATCAAAATTGAAATAAATTTATAACATATAAATAAATAATTGGTATTATATAATAAAAAATAAATAAAAATTGAAAAATGTAAATAAAAAATGGTATTATATAATAGAAAATATAATTCAAATTTTAAATATAAATAAAACATGATAATTATTAGAAAATTCGTATTATATAATAAATTTTATAAATATAATTATTAATAATCAATAATATATTTTCAGTACTTTTTGCATTTTAACTCCACGGTTACTCTTTTATACTCAATTCCAACGTGAAAATTATTTTAACTCTGTAGGTAGGTTTTATACTCAAAATTAACAAACGAAAAAATAATAAAAAAAACATTTAAAATAAATTTACCGTTTCTTCCAGACTCTTCAGCTCCCTTTTAGGAAAACACCAACAGTTTCTTCCCAAACTCTCCAGCTCCCTTTTAGAAAAACACCAACATTCGTCGTCTTCCACAGTGTGGACTACCAGACGAAGCTTCCTCCACCAAAACAAGCGTCTTCACAACAGGGGGACTTCCACTTGAGAAATCATCTTCCACCACAGAGAAGATATTCCATCAGACGACTTTTCTTCTTCTTCAGTTTTTCCTCTTTTGCTTTTTTTTCGTTTCTATTGTATCTTCCAAAATTTATACTAATTTTCAGAGTAATTTAAGGAATCAAAATATTTGATATGATACGATTTTCAGATTTGAATATATTTGTTTTAGATTTTTTAAATATTTCGTTACCATTCACGTGTGGATTTTGTGATTTTGGTAAAAAATGTGTACCCAATAAGGGTTAAACGTGTCTAGACCGTGTGTCTATGGTCATTGACCATGTCAGACAGGGAGGAGGGTGTCCGACGCAGTGTCGTTCCCGCCCTCGCCCAGTATTCGTGTTGGCAGTGTGTCAAAGCGGGGAAGCGGGTGATTATTCCCGTATCTGAGCTTCATAGCTCTCATCGCGCTTTCCACCCATTTCACACCAAAAACATACATAGATCATTGATTCCCCTCTACACACAGAAAAAATACTTACGGTATTTCATCCCTTTCTTTTCCCATCCACAATCCAATCAAAACACACAACCACGTTAAAAAAAATTTAAGAGACATACACTGGAGAGATTGCTTCCATCCCCTCCTTCATCATCGTTGCCCCTGCCTCTACCTCCGCTCTAGGTAGATTTCCCTTCCTCTATCTTGCAATGGTTGCGGCTGCCCATCAAACATGTCTCTCCCAATCTTATAGATCCAAACCACTCCCTTCCAAAATGACGCCACTTCCTCCGCTCCTCCGTCGTCGCGGCGTTCATTGTGTTTGTCGTCTTCTCCTCTGTCGTTGTCGTCACCTAAACCAAACCAAACTTTTGAACACAACCTGCTGCGCTTCTCACCGCAAACCCCACCAGCAACTTCTCATTTACCACTCCCAAACCAACTCACCACCCTCAGCCTTTATCTCCATTGCATCAAAACCCTAGCCCACTAAGATCCATCGCCACTCCTCTATCGCATCACAAAAAGCACTAGACCTCAACCCTGTCTACACTAGAGCATGCCCTCTCTTTTGCCACCACCGCCATGGTCCTTCGAGCTCTACACCGCCAAGCTCGTCACTGCCACTCTAGGTTTACCCCAATTTGATTTATAGTGTATGGAAGAAGTGTCGTGAGTGATAGGTGGGAGCCGAGCATATGAGCAGTGGAGAGGAGGCTAAGGCATTAGGCACCCTTCTCATCACTATTCACCGAGAGCTTATTCCTGCACCTCCATACTACTTTGACTTCTTGAATAAGTCATTCTAGAAGTTAAATTTTACCTTTTGGAATACCCTATTCTGAAAGTCAAATTTTACTTTCGATCCGGAAATAGCTTTTGAATAAACTACTTCAGAAGCAAATTCATACAACCCTTCTCCTCCGGAATGACTCATTTCGAAAGCCAATTAGTACACTTCTTCTTTTCCATAATGGCTCATTCTGGAAGCTATTTTCGGAGCTAGAAATAGTTTTCGAAATGAGTCATTCTGAAAGAGGTTTTTGCATTTTGAATGACTTCAAGAATGGCTCATTCTAGAAGCTCTTTTCAAAATGCGAAAACCCCACCCCCACAACGTCGCGCGCTGTGTCCCCTTCTCCTTGTTCCATGGCGGTAGACACCTATACACAGTGGCAGACGATGGTGACGACGCACAGTGACAAATGGGAATTAAAATGTGAAATGTATGGAGATGTATGGAGGTGTAGAGTTAGAGAAGGGCAAATAAGGTAGTGCAAAATTTAATCAGGAACACTTTTGAAAAATAAAAAATGTATAGAGGTGCAGAAAAAACATATGGATGTGCAGTAAAAGCTCTCATATTCACCCCATGTTTTAAAACTTTTGGGTTTTGATTTGGTATTCATTTTTAAAACCCCTTTTCTTTTTGTATAGACTGCGTTCTTGGCTAAAATAAAAAAATTGGGCCTATTTAGTTGGCTTAACACTTTTTTAAAAACTGGGCCCATTTAGTTGGCCTAACACTGACTGCTTCTTCCTGCACCTCCAAGCCTTCTTGAGGCACCTCCAAAACTTGAAAAAATACCAACTCTGCCCTTAAAGAAATTACAATTTTGTCCTTCACCTAAAGAAATGATAAAACAGTGAAATTGTGGAGGTGGGAGATGAGGGGTCGACGAATTGTGATGCTTGAAGGTGATGAAGTGCCTGATTGGTGTCCTTTTCCGGTATTGTGCGTCGGTGGCGGTGGAGGAGTGGAGTGCGGCGGAGCAGTAGTGGCACAACGTCCTGTGAGGTAAGTGTGTCTGAAATGAATTGTGGAATGACGTATTCCGCAATTGTTCTCCGGATCTAGAGGACAATTGCGGAACACGTCGTTCGACAACTCATTTGGAGATGCAGAAATGAGTTCTGGAATAACGCGTTCCGCAACTGTTGTCTAGAAATGAGTTGTGAAACGACGTGTTCCGCAACTATCCTCCGGATCCGGAGAACAATTACGGAATACGTCGTTCCGCAATTCATTTCGTCACCTCCAAATGAGTTGCGGAACGACGCGTTCCACAACTATTCTCCAGATCCGAAGGACAGTTGCGGAGTGCGTCGTTCCGCAACTCATTTCGTTTAGAAAGAAACACACCCCCAAATCAAACCCAGCAAAGTCCCCCAAATACCCTACAAATCCTTCAATATATCATGCGTACCTCAAATGCTTGTCCAATGTGGTGTTATTGAAAGATGATGGAATGAAACCGGCGAAAAAAATGCAAAACAGAACGATAGGGGTCCTTGGAGGTGTCGCAGAGAAAACGAGAATGGCAGTTGTGGAGGAGAAAATGTTATGAAGTTTTAGAGTGAAGGGTATAATAATCTTCACAATATTATATTAAGGGTATTTTTGTCCATTTGATAAAATTTGGAGGTGCTCCAAGAAGTACGTGGAGGTGTAGGAAGAAGCACTCCCTAACACTTTTTAACACTTTTTTTATGTACGCCACAATTTTTTATAAAAAATATAATAATAATAATAATAATAATAATAATAATAATAATAAAACTTAGACCCACACATTTGACCCAATATTTCTATTAATTTTTTTGCATCTTGCATTTTTATAAATACACCACCACTACTTTTTTTTTATACATGCAATAATTTAAAAAAGAATTTGACATTATAATTTGTAAATAATTTTCAATACTTGTATGACCGCACGCGTCACCTGATATTTAATTTTATTACCCAAAATATTTTACAAGATAAATAAAATAGTTTGTTTAGATATCAAATGGTCATTCTTCTCACGTGATATTTAATACGAAACTATGGAGATAACGTTTGAGTATTTGTATTTTGCATCATCTAATACTCCCTATCATTTTCTAAAAAGTTAAAAAAAAAAAAATGTTTTCTCCTAAATAAAATTCATAAAATAATTTGCCGCGTGGATGAATAGTTTACACTATCTTCAATTCATAAGAGTATCAAGTATGGTCATTTGCACTAGCTTGTACTCTAACTGGCATGAACTAAAAATTATAAAATCCTAAAAATATCAAATTTTCAAAAAATAAAAAAATACAAATTTTCAAAAATTAAAAGTATCAAAACACCAGCAAACAATTTTCTATCTAGAACAACGTAAACCCTGATTTTTCATTATGGATGGAAATACGTAGGAGTAAGGTCAAACCTTATCGGACCCAAAATAAATAAAAAAACTTACTTTTTGTCTTTACATGTTTTTTGCTTTCTTTTTGGAAATATTAAACATTTTCAAAAACCACGACGGGTGGTGTAGGGTGCTAAAATCTTTCCTAAGGATAATTGACTCTTGGACCCTAAATTTGGTTTCGTAGACCACTGACTTATCTTTGGTTATTCTATAATTTTTCATAATAAAGTATGGTGGCGACTCCTTTCTTATTTTCTCAAAAGGCTTAAGATATTTTTTTCATTGCCCTGTCATGACCCCGATTACGACTAATGGCGCCTCCACTGGTGACACTTTTAGAGAGTCAGGCCTAGTTAATTAAATGAGTAGAAAACGAATATGGTTTTAAATGTTTATCTTTCCTTTCCTTTCTGTATATTTGTTTATTTTTCTGCTTTTATTATTATCGTTAGAATATTAAACCCTACGGTAGAAGACATGCTATATCTACTTGGGAATTTTCTTGGTTGTTTTGCAAGTGAGGTTTGGGTATCCACCATTCTCCCTTCACACACACACCATTGCATATCATGAGTAGGACCCAATACTCAGGTTTTAAAAAGCTTAAAGTTAGAAGTGGTTGTGCAGAAGTTTCAATAGGGATGTGCTTTGTCTTTTGGCTATTGTGAGAACCCCAACTAAAGCTTGTTCTCTTTATATGTGTGTCCATATCAAGTTGACTTTCAACTCTTATGGTTATGTAAAGCCATAGCTCTAGTGGCCTTACACCTTTAGGGATTAGGAGCTAACCTATGAGAGTGTGCATTTATTGCCATAGACCGTTAAGCATCGATACATTGAACCTTATTTAGGGCACAAAGGGAGGTTTTTGCATTCCACTTCACCTCACCATTTGATTTTACATACCAACAAATGTATCACATATCATGAATAAAGACCTCTTGTAGTACAAGCATGCGTTGTTTCTCATTATGTTTTAGTCATGTTGGTTACGTTGTCAATTGCATATCATGTAACTCGGCATTATACATATAAAGAAGCATTCACATTTTATCTTCATTCATACATTCATGGTAACATGTATATAATTTTTGATTTCATAATTTTTTTTCTTGCATTATCATGTCACTTTGCACCATACACAATAGTTATCCATAAGTTGTCGCATACATACATTAGTTAGTTTTGCATGCATCATACATCTTGACATGTATCCATATGTCATTTCACAACATGTTTTTTCCTTTAAAAGGAATTTTGGTTTAAAAAAAATTTGCATCGCAAAATATTCAAATTTGTTTGTCTCCCATTTCAGTGTTACCAAACTCATGGTATGCTACTGATTTGGACAAAACAAAAAATAAAAGCAAAAAAAATAAAAAGGGACCAAAAAATGATCACATGTTGAGTCAATTGCTTTCTTTGATACAATCTTTGAATTCATAATATTTCAAAAATAACGACAAGCAAATAAGAAAAATGATAACGTTGGGGGATGTCACGCATTTCCACAGTTCAATGTTTTAGTAAGGGGTAAAAGTTGACATTTTCTATTAAAACATCTGGATACATGTTACTTGAAATCATTTAGCCTTTTTCTCACCCCCGAAATGAAAGGATTTTCCTTATCAGGTGTCACAAATGTCTGAAATAGTAAAATAAGAATATCACACTAGGACAAAAAATTTAGATTTCTCTCAACTGGTCGAGTAACGAAAAAAAAAAGAAAAAAGATAAAGATAAAAAAAATGCATCTGTTGGAAGCCATTGAATTTGGTTTTAGGGTTAATCTTTCTAAAAATAAAGCAGTCATGATTCGACATGATATACGACTATGTTTCTTTATCTAAAAAGCAAAAGATATATATTCTTTGCACCTTATTTGAGCTAAAAATAAATATTTGCTTTCATAATCTCCCTAAGCAAGGATCATCATTATGTTGAAAATCAACTCAAGTTGTACATCGAAAACTCCTAAGAATCAAATCGAAAAAATCAATCAACAATTAATGTGAATCTAATGTAAACAAATGATGTCACAAAATGATGAAAAAAAATGTAAAAAGTGAAAAGAACAAAATACTCATAAAGGAAACCTTGACTGGATTTCGTGCAATACACACTTGATGATCCTTGTTTCAAAAGAATCATAAACAAAAAATTTAACAAATGTTTTTAAGTCTTCATATCCTTTCTCTTGAGAATCCTTTAGCACCTTGCCACGTTACAAGCCTTAATAAAGCCAATATTGATTGATGAATGATTGCTTTGATTTTCGTAAAGCTTAACCCTATGACAAGAGGATATGACTAACAATGCGGTCAAAATAGAAAAATAGAAAAAAGCAAGAAAAAAAAAAAATAAAGGATGATGTTTGAAATGTTTCTGGTAGGAAAGAACATTCTTTTATCAACCAATCAGTCGATGAAGAAAAAGTTGCAAGCCGATTAAGGCTGCAAGCCATTTCTTCCATTTCATTCCTCACTCTTCACAGTTCAAAACCGTTCACCCATTACACGGTTCTCATCCTCTAGAAATAGAGACTCTTCCCTTCTTCGAAAAATACATCTCTACACACTTCTCTCTTTTCTCTTTCTCATTTTTTCTTTTCTAAAGTCCTAGGTTGTTTTGCTCATAAAAGAGCTTACTTGCTAGTTCTGATATCCTCGGTATCATTCGAGAAGTTTCTGTTGTATCCTGGGAGACTTGCATAATTTATCGTGGATAAGTCCTTAAGGACAGTGATCTTTCACGCCTCCGGAATTTAATTTTATTTGTGTTTTCACCCGTCTTATACAATAGGATTATCTATTCTCTATGTTTGGGTCTATCTATGGAGGAAAGAACTACAATTAATATAGTAGTTGCTAATGAGGTGAGTAGGGAGGGGTAACCTAAATGCGAGGTGACCAAGTGGGACCATGGTCCTAAATCTTTTTTATGTAATTTATTTATTTTCTCTTTGATTATTTTTTTATTCAATACTAATATGTACTTAATTCATTTATTATTAGGAAATGGAGAGATGAAAAAAAATTAATAAAAATGAAGAAAAGATATGAGAATGAAAAAATTCTCTCTATTTTCATGTTGAGAATAAAAACAAAATGTTTGAATATATACAAACAAATGTTCCTATTTTAGGTCTAACTAAAGTTAGAGGAAAAAAAGTAAAAGTATTACAATTTGATCATGTCATAAAAGATAAAATAATGGAATTGATCAGAATTTGATTGTCATGAGGAAAAAATAACAGAATTAATATTAGTTTCCTTCGAGAAGCCTTTGTCACGATTGGGATCGTGGTGGGGAGGACGACGATCAAATAAAAATAAAATTAATATTGATAAAAAATTATCATTAAATAGAGATAGAGTCGCCACCATAGTTTATTATAGGAAACTACGGAAAAATTTAAAAAAAATAAAAAAAATAGTCTACACACCAAATCTAGGATTCGAGGGTCGGTTTTTTTTGGAAGGTGTTAGCACCCCACAACGCCGGTCATAAGACGATATCTTTAATCAAATAAGAAAAATAGGTGTGGTTTCACAAAAATGTTATTTTTCCCAAAAATAATAACAATAAAGATGCAATTAAAGACAAATAAAAAATAAAAAATAAACAAAGAAATAACAAAGTTTCAATTAAAGGCGAATAAAAAAAACAATAATGATGCAATTAAAGACAAATAAAAAATGCAAATAAAAAAACAATAAAGATGCAATTAAGAAAAATAAAAGATGTAAATAAAAACAAAGAAAATATTTTTATTTTATTTTTGGTCCTGACAAGGATTAACCTTGCTCCTACGTATTTCTGTTCACAATGGAAAATCAAGGTTTACGTAGTTCTAGTTTGAAATTGTTTGATATGGTGTTGATATTTTTAATTTTTAAAATTTTATATTTTTTAAATATTTTTAGAAATTTTTTATATTTTTTAATTTTTTGGAAATTTGACATTTTTTAATTTTGATTTTTATATTTTTATATTTTTTTAGAAACTTTTGTATTTTTTCTTTTTTAGAAAATTTTATATTTTATATTTTCCGGAATCTAAATATTTGTGTATATTTTAGAAAAGAAAAATTTGTATCAAATACACTTTGATGCGTGAATCATTTAAATATCTAAACAAAATAATAAAACTTTTCGAATTAAATTCTTGATGCGAGTTATCATTGGGAAATTTAATTGAATTGTTTAAAAATAAAGTATAATAAAACTATATTTGAATTTATTTATTTATTTATTTATTTTCAAAACTGAAAATTTTAATATAATAAAATTAGAGCAAGATTAGAAAAATGGGATAAAATTCAGTATGAAAAATAAAAGTATAAATGAAATAAAATAATTAATTATTATCTATTTATTTCTAAAATTTAAAATAAAATTTAGATATGGGAAAACGCATATGGTACTCACCGTGAGATTAATGAAGAACTGTGCCTGAGGCAGTAACTTTCCAGAATTAGATATAGCTTGGAATGAGGATGTGCTCAAAGCAACAATTCGCCATTATCAGGTATGATTCGCATTCTTATAATATTCAATTTCAAGAATACATAGTGCAAACTGACTAATACTTGACACTGATATAATTACATATTAACATACAAAGAGTCAACAACATAAACATGGACATAGCAGAATAAACATAATCTACATATTCCTACAAAAAAGACAACAACATACCTGTTGAATATCAAATACCTTCTTCTCTTGTAATTCTGAGTATCTACTTCCTCAACATATAAATTGGACACTTTTGGATTGTTAAACTTTTTGATGACTTTTCAAAGTATAATTTTCATGTGTGATTTTTTTCTGTAATGTAATGTGTAGAATTTTTTTGTGTGTAGATTTGTGTCTGTAGAATTGTGTGTGTAATCGTGTAAAAGTCATGTATGTTTTTTACATGTAAGCTTGTATATATTTTTGCAAAATAAAATCTGTAGTGTAATTTTAATCTAACCCCCTCTTAATAATATAAATTATTTCCCTTTTAGACTCATAATATTCTTTTATCAGCAAATTTTAATTAATATTCTTTAATAATAAAAACTAGAAAATTAATTTTATTAATCAGAATTATTTGCAATTAAGAAGAATATATACACCATTAAAAGGTCATGAAACAAATTCTTAAAAAATCGCTAGCTTCCCTTCTCAAATTTCGTTTTATACAAATGTCAAATTAATTCCATAATTAAATTCAATTAGTTTTCAATCAAATGAATTTCCATCACCTTTCAATTAATTCGTGCATCAGGGTCATTAAATCAAATAATCTGCACATGATTTCTAGTAATAAAGCAGGCGTTACGATACCCTAGCCTAAACGTCTAGTGAAAGATGAGTGTATAAGAATGTGGACATAGGAAAAGAGTATATGGGCTTTACCCAATAGAGAATGAAAATAATAAAAACAAGTTGTAATTAGAAAAATTAGAAGTGTGTAATAAAACTGACCCAAATAAAAGAAAAATTAGAAAACAACTAAGACATTTTTATTTAAAACCTTAAGAGACTAGGCCTTAAATCAAATTTTATTTTCCTGCCGGCTATTTAAAATGGACCAAATTTTCTTTCATTTAAAATTATTTAAAATAAAACCAAATTCTCCTTTTTTTTTTATCTTTTTCAAATACTTATAAAAAAAGATAAAATCATATTTTTATTACTAGTTTTTCTAAATCGTATTATTAGTTTTTATTATTATTCTAAAAGTATGAAAAATAAAATAAAAATCTATTTTATTCTTTTCTTTTCTTTTGAAAAAATAAAAGAAAAACAATAACATTTAGACTAATTATTTTATTTTTAAAGAAGCAAATAAAATATTATAAAAAGGATAAAAATCTAAGTAATATATATATATATTGTATTTCTTCCCTCTAAAAATGAAATAAAAATAAAACAAAATATTATAAAATTCAAACTTAAATTCTGATCATTGATTAAAAATATATATTTATTATTTTATTATTATTATTATTATTATTATTATTTTTACCCTGACCAAATTGTGTGTTGATAGCTTTGTATCCATATCCTTTGAAATCTTTCAGAAGTTGTAAAGTGAATATTGATGACACCCAGTTTGAAACAAATATTCTTGAAATATTGAGGACTTAAGGCTTATGTATAAATATCATCCAATTCCTCTGTGGTGGAAATGGAAAGTAAATGGATGAAACCCTTTTTCAATTTTTCTCTAACAATGTAACAATCTATCTCTATATGTTTTGTACGGTCATGTAACACTGGACTTACTGTAATGTATATTGTTGATTCATTGTTACATCATAAAAGATATGAATGCTCAAAAGGGACTTCAAAATCTTGAAGAAAAACTAGTCATTAAATTTCACACGTAAAAGTCGTCATTGCCCTTATTCAACTTTACAATAACTATTTGCTACTGTTCCTTGCTTCTTTGATTTCTAGGATATAAGGGAATTCCTGAGATACACACTAAAAGCAGTCATTAATTGCCTTAAATCACTATAGGTGCCCCAATCACTATTACAAAAGGCTTTTAGATGGGCACAAACTCTAAAAGAGAAAAAATAAGCCAAGACTTGGAGCTTCTTTTATATATATATGAGAATTCTAATTGTTGCATTATAATGAGAAATTGTAGGCTTAGCAAGAAACTGAAAAAGTTGTTGAATAGGAAAGGTTATGTCAGGTCGACTTTTAGTGAGATACATAAGCATTCTAATCAACCTTCTGTAGGCTTGAACATTTGCAAAAGATACACTTCTAGTAGAAGACAATCTAAGAAGATTCTCAATAGGAGTGACTGTAGGTTTGTAGACTAAAAGACCTACATCTGTTAACAATTCCAATGCATATTTCCTTTGATTCCTCATTATCGCTTTCTTACTTCTTGTTACTTCAAGATCAAGAAAATATCTTAAATCACCAAGATCCTTAGTCTTGAATGTCTTATTCAAAGCTTCTTTGACTTGATCAATCTCTTCTTTATCATTTCTTGCCAAAATTATATCATCCATATATACCAATAATGCTATAAAAGATCGTTTAGAAGAATTATTGAACAAGGAATGGTCATTCATAGATTGAGTATATCCCGCAGAAATAAAAGAGGGTGACAATTTAGAAAACCACTTCTTATTGGCTTGCTTAAAGTTATATAAAGTTTTTTTTTTTAATTTACAAACTTGTCCTGGTTGAATAGAAGTCAATCCAGGAGGATCAACCATATATACATCTTCTTTCAATTCTCCATGTAATAAGTCATTGTTTATGTCTATCTATTTCAATTCCCAGTTATATATAGAAGTTAGAAAAAGAAGCAACCTTATAGTGGTCATCTTTGCTACTGGAGAAAAAGTTTCAACATAGTCAATGCCTTCTGTTTGTGTGCATTTTGAATACCCATTTGCAACCAATGTCATTTATGTCCTTAGGCAGAAGAGTAGTCGCCCATGTTTGATTTGACTCCAAAGCAGGTATCTCACACTGTATAGCCTTTCTCCAATATTCATGTTTAACAACTTCAAAATAAGTGTTTGACTCAACATGTGAATAAAGAGACATAACAAAAGATGTATAAGAAGGTAATAATTTATTAATAAATTGTCACGACATCCTAAATTAATTAATAAAATGGAACAAAGGATTCTATTTTTTCCTTAATTTGAAATTTATTAAAAAATTAGTAGAAGTTGATATATGTATAAAATATGACATGTGGAGAGATGTTCAAATATTATGAAATTTCGATTTGCTATACGTAAAATTTTTAAGCAAAAAACATTTAAAAAGTACTTATAACTTTAAGAGTACAAAGTATTTCACGAGGAATTTATATTACAAATTATTAAATTATACAATATTTAACAAGTGCGAAAATGGAATGGTAGTTCCCCTGAATGTTGTCGAGTTTTGTACCACATTTATGCTTCAACCATTTCCAGAAAATAAGTGGAAATTGTACTCGTGAATAAATTGGGAGTATAAGGGACATCCATCCACCTTCAATCTATTATTTAATTTATTTATACCAAATGAATAAGAAAAGAAGGGAAAAGTAAGATATACATAAGTTTTCAAATAATTGCCTTTAAAATAATAAGAATGATAAATGATGAAAATTCTAAATAATTTAAGAATGCCAAACTTTTCTTTGTTGAATAAATCACCATGATTATATAAATATTTCGAGAATAACAATTTATTTGAATAATATAGGGATAATAATAGCAATGATGGAAATAATATTTGCCAAACACTTGAATATTGAATTTTGTTAAATTTTACCATATTTCCGTATTGATAAAGTTCATACTACAGAGACCACATTGAGTATAATTCTGAAAATAACAAAACGACAATCAAAGAATTACTAGTTAGGATAAATGAGTAATCACACCACAACCTTACTCTGTGGCCAACAATCTTCTACTCATTTAAATCTCTAAGGAATTTAATCCTTCATTAATAGATAGGTCAGTATGATACACATGATCATGGACCTTTCCAAATAAGGGGAATTATAATGATAACATCAGTAATATCATCAATGAATATTTGTAGTATGAAAATTAATAACGAAAATCACTACACAGGATACAAAGAATTTATGAATTAAAAGATAGTGTAAGTAATAATTCTGAAATTGAGAAAAATAATAAGATAAGAAACCTGTCATACTCAAGATAAATATAAAAATCAAAGCTTATACTTAAAAAGAATTAAATAAAGATATTAAATAGTTAAGAAGTTGTGAGGCTTAGGGGTACCTCACCGAAAGTATTGAAAATAAGAGGCTATATATATATAACTCCTTTCCATTACCTTAGTTAGAAAGGCTGCATACAAAAAGTGATGTAATGACTTTTGTGAGTTTCTTTTTGAGTGTGTTTTTAATATGGATTTTAGGGGACTAGGTTCACCTATTTATAAGGCCATTTGAAATCATTACTTATTTTCATTTAGTTGGAAACTAGTTAGATTCCAATGGTGAAATTTTTGTTAACGTCATGGTAAACTTGACGTGGTCAATGTTGATGTGACATAGTGAATTTATTAAGAAATAACCCAAGTTTATCGTATCTTATTTGAGCATTAAATGCGAACAGTGATTTAAGCTTTATCTTTGGTATTATTATTACTAGTTAGATAAATAAGATTTTACGCAAAACACAGTTCACAGTGCGTTCCTTTGGGTCCAGTCATACGGCTTAATGATGCAACACTGAGAGTAATGTGGAGCCGAAAAGCTTAATGATGTTAACGAGAGTGATGTGAAGTCAAACCCTAAAGGGTCATTGATACGGTACCGAGAGTGATGTGGTGTCAAAGCCGAAAGGCCCACTGATGTGGTTCCGAGAGTGATACGAAAATAAGTAGGTCAATAGCTAAAAAGGTTGACTGATAAGATATTGAGAGATGATACGGATACGATATTGAGAGGTGAGAATAAGTAAGTCAATAACCAAAAGACTTATTGATTCGGTACCAAGAGGTGATACGGATACAGCACCGAGAGGTGATATGGATAAAGTACCAAGAGTGATACGAATTAAGTGAGTGAATAGCTAAAAGGACTTATTGATACGGTACCAAGAGGTGGTATGGAATAAGTAAGTTAATAGCTGAAAGATTTATTGATTCGGTACCGAGAAGTGATATGGATACGGTACCAAGAGGTGATATGATACAGTACCCAGAGTGATACAGATACGGTATTGAGAGATGAAAATCCAATTGATCTAAATATATTATTCAATTTTTCCAGGATGTTACACAAATTTTCATCCATAATAGATAATTTAGAAAAAGAATTCAAAGAGTCAAATCAGACGGATTAGTCAGGTTACCCTTAAGAGAAACATGTTATACTTGTCCAACCATTACAAAAAAACTGGATTTACCTATGGCCAAAATCCGTAGGTAATGACCAAAATCAGTGGGTAATAAGATATTATCCCTGGATGGGTAATTAGACATTACCCACAGATTACCGAAGGGGTTAAAATCCATAGATAATGAGGTCGTAGGTAAATTTCCCACCAACTTTTATCCATATTATTTATTATTATTGTTAATGTTAATGAGTTAAACACAAGACCTTTGAGTGTTGAAGAGAGCCTTTGACCACCTGCCAAATAAATTATATAATAATATTATGATTTTTATTATTATATTTATGATTATGATTATTAATATTATTAATAATAATAATATTATTAATAATATTATTATTATCCTTATTATTAATATTATTTTTATTACAAATGACAATAATAATATTATCAATAATATAAATAATATCAGTAATAATATTAATAATATTGATAAAAATAATATTAATAAGATTCATAATAATAATAATAAATTAATAAAATTTAAAATACTAATATTATTAATAATATTAATACGTATAATAAAAATAAT
>Ga0099825_1006195_pt1 | contig 15058 bp, 7 predicted proteins | sample SiratroredBW_FD_76838 | JGI IMG/M metagenome (GOLD analysis project Ga0099825, IMG submission 76838) | Root nodule microbial communities of legume samples collected from California, USA - Siratro red BW | ecosystem: Host-associated > Plants > Roots > Nodule | place: USA: California | collected... | reverse complement strand
TTTTTATATATATAAAAAAAAAAAATATATATATATATATATATATATATATATATATATATATATATATATATATATATATATATATATTATTAAATTATAATATATAACTAAGTGCAATCTTAGTATACTTTATAAAATTAAATTACACTTAAAAATAATAAAAAAATAATAAATATTCTCGTAAAATTCTAAAAGTATAGATAAAAAATTTAATTCCATAATTTAGACAAATTTAAAAAATTATAACAATATATATGTTTTTGAAAATCTAAAACAATAGATAAAAAGAAACAAATAAAATCAATAGTTGAGACAAATTTAAAGGAAAGGGGAAATACTTTTGAAAAAAAAAAACATATTTTCAGGTAGGTATATAAACATAAAGTTCAATCAACAAAATCTCATTCTATATTCTCTCACTAGAAAATCAATGGAAACTTAATAGGTTATATATTATAAGATTTTAGTTTTAAATAGTTAAACTATTTATTTGATTTATTTTAATTTAAATATAAGAGTTAAAAATTATTAAATTTCTATTTTTATGATTAAATTTATATTTTAAAAATTTTATAAATATTAGAATTTGTGTTTTCACTAATGAAATATAATATAAATAATATTTAAAAATATAAAGCCACCAAAATGATATACAATAGGTTAATAATGGTCTTCCCAATATTACTAATAGTCTGTACCAATCATCTAGAGTCATAATAGTAAATTAATTGTATAGTCTTGGTTAAGTCAGTTGAAAGTGGTGAGAATTATGATCAACATATATTACTAATAATTTTTAATTTGCACAATCGTTGCATATTTACAACAACTTCAGTTCGACATTTATTCAAACACTTGGGAGGTGGCTGCATAATTTAAATACCTTTCTTTTTGTTGTAATTCATTTAGAAATTACAGTGATTATTCAGTATCCAATATATGAGATATGATATTTTACATCAATTGTTTAAGATACTAACCATTTTCAGGAGAAGTGAGGGTGGAATCTTTATGAGAGAAAAGAGTAAATAAAAGAAAATTTAATATATAAAACATTAGAATACTACTTTTAGTCTAAAATTTAAGTTAATAAGCATGTGGGTCTTCCTTTTTATACAAGATTTATCTCACTTCTTTCTATTCAATACAAGACTTAATATTCACACTCAAATTCCTATTCTAAAACAATTAGAAGTCCACATTAATAAATGTAATACTAAATTTAAAGGCAGATTTGATTTCAACAAGTCAGAATTCATAAGTTTTTAATAGACAATGAAGATATAATCTTACAAAAGAGATTTCAGAGTTATTTTTTATGTTTAATAAATGTTGTACACAATCCAATTATGCCCAAGAATGTTATAAGGTGACACTTATTAGTAACCTTAATCTTTGTTATATTAACCTCATTTTCCTAAATATTTCATGACTAAAGGATAAAAATGACTTTGAAATTTGATTATAAAAAACGATTAGAAAACATATTCATATTATTCTGAAAAGGTTAAAATTCGATTCCAAGAAGAGAAAAAAAGTTGGTTGAGTTCTAAAGATTATCAACTGACAAAATTATTATATTTAAAATAAAAAATAATTTTATATAAATCATTAAAATAAATAGTGTAATGTAAAATATCAATAAAATAAAAAACAGATTTCCTATTATTATCAATATACTTATGTAATGAAAAGGTATAAATAAGAAATTATTCATACATAAAAATAATAAAATCCTACATTCTAAATTAAAGAAGAGAATATATATATATATATATATATATATATTAGAAAAGATTAAAGTGGAATTTATTTAATAGTTTAAGAAAAAGGAAAGTAAATATAAAAAGTTAAAAGCTAATATTTTAAAAAATGTATTTTCAATTAATGTTTAAAAAAAGTAAAATCTCATATAAAAATTTTTTTACTAAAATTTGCATATAACGTTAAACAAATCTTTAATCAGTAAATATATTTAAAAATGAGTTGAAATGTGTGCGAAACCTCAAACATAAAAAGGGTACCAACTCAAGACTCTCTTTTTTCATTCTCATACAAATATTATTTTTGTATAAAAAAAAATTAATGTTTTCTTGATTTTTCATGCACAATATTTACATATACTTTTCCATTATTTTCTCTCTCCAGCATACAAGAGTATATAAGTTATAATAAAAAGAAAGTTCAGGTTGTTACTTTAATAAAATAAAAAAAAAAAACAGTAACATCACAACAGCTAATCAAGGTGGAAAATAATTAATATTTGAATAATATCATTAAATATTTAAACAAACCTATAACAAATGATATTATCAAAACCACAACCTTTAATAAGGAAAGAGACACACTAGAGTCTATATTCTTAAACAAAATGAAAGTGAGATATCTCCATTGTGATAAATAAAGACTATATAGATAGATAGATAAATAATTCATATATATAGCTAGCAATATCTCAGCACTGTTTATGCATATAGCTAGCAATCTCTCATACAACTCATATAATACTACTATATGACTTACATGCATAACACACAACAACTGGAATATAAATATACCTAAGCAACCTTGAGTTATCACTCAAATTGCCACTAAAAACAGTTTGATACGTTTTATTTAATTAAAATCATAAGCCCTAATAGACTATTAAACTGGAAAGGGAAGAGAAAGCTTGATTCAAACACATACTATAATATTATCCTTAACTGTCTTCAGTTGGTAGGTTTTATTTGTTCAATGATCATCCGAATTTGCATCATCTTGTTCATCTGGGGTGGGTTTGGAGTTGGAACAGGACGGAGTTTCAGCCCATGAAGAAGAGGCAGTTGTTGGAGGAGCATTGCCAGGAGCAGTTGGTGGAGCAGCATATGGTGGTGGCTGAAGAAGTGACATATAAGGGTAAGGAGCATTCTGATTAGGCATTGGAGCAATCCCTGGAAGCAATGGACGTCCCATTGTGACTGTGTCATCCCTGGGAACAACATCAACAAGAAAATCAAACACGTCACTCTTTGAAATTGCAGATGCAACATCAGTCTTCTGAAGGATCTTCCTTTTCTCATCCTCCACGTTAGCCCAAGCCCTAACCGTCACCTCCATGATGAACAGTTCACAGGCCTTGGCTAACAGCATAGTGGCCTCAGTTGACACCATCTTCACATCCTCATCAGCCTTCATGATCTTCTTGATCCTCGACAGCGGCAAGCTGTGGCTCTTCAGATCACTGCTCTCCTCAATCTCCTTCTCCTGTCTTGCCCAGAAGGTGTTCAGCCGTTGCCGCAGCTGTTGTTCCTGCATCAGGTACATGAATTGCCCATCATAACGATTCCCTCGAGAATAGGGTGCAGCCACGGGAAGAGCAACGGTCTCAGTTGGAGGATTGGTACTGGCTGCTGTGGGGTTCGATTCAGATTGGTTCATGCCTTCAGCTTCTTCTGCTGGAGCTGGACCCTTTCCTCCTGCTTCACCATTCTCGTTGTGATCCATCTTAACTGCTGTTATTCAATTCAAATTAATCTTTCAACATTCATAGGATAAGAAATAGGGTTCATCAAAAATGAACATCATATATATATGCCCTAAGAAAAGCCATTCATGTGACCAACTTCAATGATATCAGAACTCGTAAAGCCTGTTACACGCAATTAGAATCACAGTAATACTTAGACATTAAAAATTAAATTTAAAATAATTGTTTATAAATTTTGAAAACTTCTTTTCAGTTTATAAACAACTTTCTTTATATAAAACAATGTTTTTATATTTATAAAAGTATCTCAAAAGAGAGTTGTTTAAACAATTGTGTTCCTATATTAAAACAGTAATTTTAATTTTAAACAACTCTCATGCCAGTTAAGCATCCTATACTCACATCTATTATTTTTACCCTCACATTTATTGTTTTTATACACGTTTATTACTCATCATCATTTTCAAATTAATAAAGCCTCAACAAAAACTAAAAATTATTAATATTTGGCGAACTCCAATAAAACAACTAAAAAGTGTTGCTGATTTTTACCATAAGAAAAGGCAAAGTTTATTGTCAGTTTGTCAGCCAGACAACTCAGAACCTTTTGAAACATGTCTTTGAAAACAAAAGTGCCAATAAAATTATATATAAAAACATAAATATGTTCTATGAAATTAGATTGATTTTTATTAACAAATAGCAATTAGAAAAACAGTGAGTAATAGAGAGGACTATGTACTGGAATTCCAGTATAGACGTGATTAGAACCTGCAAACCCTTGAACAGCCCTGTTAATTCAAGTATAAAAACACAAGGATAGGGTGAATGAACATCAGTTATCAGTTACAAAATACAAAGGCCTCTGAATGTTTTCAAAAAGCAATGCTTTTTGGCCTTGCCAACAAAACAACTCATAAGACCTTTGAAACTTGTCAGTAAAGAAAAAAATCACCACTAAAACCAACTATATATGTTGTACATAAACAAAAGAATAAGGGAATTATGACAAATTTAATTATTTTAGATAACAAGAAGAAAACACATATAAAAGATAATAGAGACTGAAATAAATAAAATGTATCTAACCTTGAATTATATCAAATTAATTTTCTTGTTATCAACAATCAAGATCGTAGGAAAAACTGATAATTGAGATTAAAAATTAAAGCTTTTAAAAAAAAATAGCGAAAATTAAAAGACATCAAATATATATAATGATATAAGGTGGGCTTGCATGCAACATGAACACTTGAAAAATTAAGGAGTTCCAAATTGAAAGTCATGAGTCTAAAACAAATGTTATCAAAGCAAGTCACAACATAATTTTCCCATTGAAAAAAATAAAAATAAAAAATAGACAGCTATAAAACTAGCTATACAAGTTATAAGCACAAATGTATGAAATCTGATCAAATCGAATTTGATCATCAGATGAAAAGAAGAAAACACATAGGAGAAGAGAAAAGGGGATATACCTTAACTTTGTCTTAATGAAAAGTTGGGATTTCAGTTCTGAGCCCAAGACAAGAAAATGATTAGATAAATAAGGGGGGTAATAAAAGTCAAAGGAAGAAGTCAGTTTTAATGCTCCAATAACTCTTTTTATGAAAAACGCGTCCTTGTACTAGCATTATTTATTAATAATAAATATTACTATTATTAATATTACCTGCATTTATAATTATCTTCAGTTACAAAATGAATTAAATTACACTAGTACAAAAGATGACCAACATGCATTCTGAATGATCTGTATTGATTGAGGAGCAATTTTTTGATGAACAAGTAAGGAGCACACTTCTAATTGCAACAACTCATTTAGATGATTTCACAAGGAAGTAAAACATTTTGATGTTTTTACAAGTCATATTTTCATTAAAGTTATTGAGTTAATCTTTGATCATTCATGTCTTTTTAAATACCAACCCATTTTGCTCTTGTATCATCAACCTTTTAGGTTTCTTTATAATTTTATTAATTTTTTTTCTTCATCCAATTTCCTCATACTGATGAAGTCTATCTATAAATTGATTATCATAATTATTTTACCTATCTCTAAACACTTTTTCCTGTAATTTTATATAAAGATATATAGATTAATTAACCATTTGTTTGGTGGATCTCATAGAATCAATAAATTATTATATACTATATTAATTAGTATAATAAATTTTATTTGATGAAATTTTTGAGAAAAAAATATTATTTCTTATTAGATGTCTCACATCAATTAAATTCGTATCCAAATTATAAATATATATATATATATATTATTAAAGAAATATAATTTAGAAATATATGTGGAATTTGTTTTGAACAAATTTTTTATTTCAATTTCAAACCTTGGAAAAAAATAAAAGAAAAAGAAAAATAAAATTTAAAGGGAAAACAAACAATTAGTTAAAGAAACGGATAATGAAAGTAATAAAACATTGACAGCTTATTTTAATCATTCAAAAGTATAATAAATTATATTTAATAAAAATTTAAAGAATAAATGTTAATATCTGACGTTAACAAAATATATCATATGGGTAAATTATAATATATAAGTAAAATGAAATATATAAAATAAACTTGGAATTTGTTTGGAACAAATTTAAATTTCAATTGTAGAGCTGAAAAAATTATTCAAACAAATAAAAAAAAGTTAAAAAATAACAAAAATAATAAAAGATTGACATGTTTTAATAATATAATAATATTTTTTTCACACACGTTTCGACAAACATTTATTATCAAGAACAAAATTGATTGATAAGTTATATTTAATTAAATTTAGAAAATTATTATTTCTGCCAATAAATATATATATATATATATATATATATATATATATATAATAAGTAATTATTTTTTAACAACTTAAACATTATTCTTAGAGTCATATCTTTTGTTGGAGAATATTCTTAAATAGAATCTTTATAAAGGTGAATTTGATTAAAAGAGAAGTAGGTGGATAAGTAAAATGTGTGAAGTATGTAAAAAAAATGATGAGACTATCAGGGCTTTTTTCTTATTCTGATATACTTTTTTACATTAATGTTTAAAATAGACAAAAAAATATATTTACTAAAATGAGTAAATTTTGCTAATTAGATAGAATTTCAAACAAATGAATCCTTCCACTTTCAGACAGGTCAAATATAATTGACATGTTGGAGATTTTAATTAAAAACATTAATTAAAATAGTCTCTTTCTGTAATATTTTTTAATTATTTGACATTATGTTTGTTAGTTTATCAATTAACAAAAAATAATAATAATAATTAACAAAACTGTAAAAATAAATTAAGGCATATAAATTTATTTTAAATTAAAACAAAATAATATAATGATAATAATAATAATAATGAGAATATTATTATTATCATTATTATCACTAAATATTATTATTATTATTTTAATTTAATTTGTATGAATTTAATTATAGTTATTGTTTCATAATTATTATTATCATTTAAATTAAATTTGTATAAATTTAATTAAAATTATTATTATTATTTAAATTAAATTCATATGAATTTAATTAAATTTATTATTCTTATTATTATTATCATTATATTATTTTGTTTTAATTTAAAATAATTTTTTATGCCTTAATTGTTTGTTATATTTTGTTAATTATTATTATATAATTATTATTATTATTATTATTATTAATTTTTGTTAATTGTTGAATATAATAAACATAGTGTCAAATGATTAAAAGATAATTGCAGAGAGAGAGAAATGATTTTAGTTAATGTCTCTAATTGAAATTGATCCCGAACATGTCACCTATATTTGACTAGCCTGAAATCATGGGTAGATGAAAGGATTTATTAATTTGAAATCCTATCTAGCTGACAAAATTTGTCTATTTGGGTAAATAATTTTTTTTTCTCATTTTAAACATTAATATGAAAAAGTATACCAGAATAGGTTGATTATAATTGGCTAAGCTTACCTCCACCTAACTATCACATTTATTTTATAATCTTTTTAACTATTTTAGATGATATTGATTTACTTTCTGAATTGATAACACTGTAGAAGAGGTTTAGAAAATATAGTAGAAGAGGGTTAAGAATAAAACTATTTTTAAACATTGTATTTTAAAAATGTATAAATATGAATGGATTAAAATAAGTCTTTTTTGTTTTAATCAACCATTAAGCACATAACCAAATGAAAATTTTATTCAACTCATTAATAATCAATTTATAGGACTCATTTGTTTTAAAACTGCAATAACATTCTTTGTGTGACAAAAGGTTCATAGCACGAGCATCTATTACCTGATAACAGAAGTAAAATATAAATTGTGTCACAACTATAGTGTTTTAAATCTCTCATTCCTATGTAAGTAATTAGAGTTTTTCGAATACAAAGATTACTTATAAATAAAAATATTATTTTAATGTAGGCCTTGCCTATTTGAATTACTTAAATTTAAAATAATTGTTTATAAATTTTAAGAACTTATTTTCAGTTTATAAACAACTTTCTTTATATTTAAGCAAAATATAAAAATTTATGTATGTGAAACCTATACTGAAATAATATTTTTTATATATAAAAAGTATCTCAGAAGAGAGTTATTTGAACAACTCTCATATGCCAGCTAAGCATCCTATACTCACATCAATTATTTTATACTCACATCTATTTTTTTTTTACACTTTTATTACTCATCAATTTCAAATTAATAAAGCCTCAATTAAAACAAGAAATTATTAATATTTGGCAAACTTCAATAAAACTACTAAAAAGTGTTGCAGCTTTTTAACATAAGAAATATTTTTTGTCAAATGTAATATCAAGATCAGTAAATATTTTTCAAGATTTTTCATTAAAACTGATATTTATTTGTTAATACACATTTATTAATTAACAATTACAAAATACAAATGTCTCATTACAAGTTAAAAAGGCAAAGTTTTTTCTTCAATTCGTCTGCCAGACAACTCATAACCATTTGAAACATGTCTTTTAAAACAAATATTGTAAGAACCTGTAAATAATTAACTCTAAAATAAAAGTCTTTTAATACACATTTATTAATTAACAATTACAAAATACAAATGTCTCACTAAAAAGGCAAAGTTTTTTCTTCAATTTATCAGCCAGACAACTCATAACCTTTTCAAACATGTCTTTTAAAACAAAATTTGTAAAAAACTAGAAATAACTCTAAAGTAAAAGGACTTCTTTAAAATCCTTACTCAAAACTGTTTCTGTATGACGAAAGCATCTTGCAGAACATACATGTCGCACCAAGTGTTACATGCATAAGTCTAATCAATAGTACGAGTTCTTGCAAAATTCTCTGGCCAAATTGACAAGAAAATTAAAAATTATGTAACCATTTCTCATAATATTTATTTCTTTTTTCCTATATTGTATTGCATACCTTAAATCATAAAAATGTTTTTCTTTTTAACAAAATTATTATTTTTTGTAAAATATAATATTCATTTATAATAAGACCAAAGATGACCTACATATTATCTGCAGTAAAGAAGGTGCATACTTCCAATTTTGCAACAAACTCTTCTAGATGAGTTCATAAAGGGAGCAAAACATGTTGACATTTTGCAAGCCATAAATTCACTAAAATTATTGAATTAACTAAATTCTCCTTTAAATATCATGTTTTCGAAATTTCGATCCATTTTTATTTATTACAAAAAAAAAATTCATATTGCGTAAGATTTTTCCTACATGTATTTCATATAATTCCACAAAATTCACAACAAAAGCGGAACATTCATTTTTTTTATATATAGAAAATCAACAAAATAAAAGTCATATAAATATCTAAGATTCTAATAATAACTCATACATGACCTCTTTCACTCTCGATTTTTATTTTATTTTCATTTCTCTGTCTAAATTGATGAACTTTCTCCTCTTTTCACAACCAGCTGACAATTTAGGAAATATTTCTTTTACAAATATAGAAAAATTGAATCTAATAAGGTGATAATAAATGGTTCTCAAAACATCAACTTATTAAATATAACTCAAAAACACAATTAATCACGATATGCTTAATCGTTAAAATAAATCACATTTCAAGATGATTTTTCACACATAAATTCGGAATCAAACTCACGATTACTAGCTTCAAGATTAAGTTCTCTCCCATTAAACTACTTTGAGCACACATGCAACTTCACAACACCAACAGTGGAAACTATTGATTGAAACTTCTAATAATAGAAAGCAACCTTGGGAGTTATCCCTGAAATAGCAACTGAAAATATATATAAATAGTTTCACACATTTATATTACATCCACACCAGAAGTACCAAACCAAATTTCAAATAAGAATACGAAAGCTTAAGTACTATTAACATGTTTTAACCATGTAAATACCCCTCATGAGTTTGTCTTTTAGGGTTTTATTCCTTATATTATATGACATGCCTTGCATGTCTACTTTTATTAAGAAAACACCAAGGTTTTCACCAAGTACCTTCTATTATCTTGTTCAATCATCTGAATCAGGAGAAGGGTTTTGCTGATTGGGGTGCACAGTTGAAGGTGGAAGCAGAGGATAGCTTTGCAGCACGCGAGGAACTTGATGAAGAGTTGTAGGAGCAGCAACATAGGGAAATGGTGGCCTTGCAACATGTTGAGGAGGAGGCACATAAGAGTAAGGAACAGGAGCAGTTGGAGGTGGAGCATTTCCTCCAAACAATTGATGCATGATTGTGTTTGTGTCATCCCTAGGAGTGGGAGCAATATCCTCAAGAAAATCAAACACATCAGTCCTTGCAATTGCAGATGCCACGTCAGCCTTCTGGATTGTGCCCCTATTGTTGTCCTCAGCGTTGGCCCAAGCCTTCATTGTGAGCTCCATTATGAACAGCTCACAGGCCTTGGAAAACAGCGCAGGAGTCTCAGCTGAAACCATCTTCACATCTTCATCACTCTTCATGATCTTCTTGATCCTCGACAGAGGCACACTGTGATGGCTCCTTAAATCAGTGCTCTCCTTAATTTCCTTCAGCTGCTGTGCCCAAAAGTTTTTGACTTTTCGCTGCAACTTCGCCTGTCGTTGATGGTATTGGTACATGCGTTGGAGAGCGGATTGCGGCGGTCGGGGGTAGGATGAAGGGACAGAAGGACCAATCTGAATAGGACGATTGGTAGCAGGTGCCATCACGAGGTTCAATTGATATTGGTTCTTGTTACGTGCTTCTTGTGCTGGAGCTGAACCACTTCCTCTTCCTGGTTGACCATGCTGGTTTGGATCCATGCTAGCTGCTGTAACTGAATTCAAATTAATCTTTGAACATTCATAGCATAAGCAACAAAATTCAAGAAAGATGCCCTAACAAAACGCGTTACGATCTCAAGAAAATATTGACATTCAAGTTAAGGGGTTTTCCAAATATATATTTTAACAGACAGTAATATGTATTTGTTTATCAAATGGATGGAGGAAAACACAGAGAGGGGAAGAGAGAAGAAGATACACCTCGAGTGTCTTTTGAACATATTGAAATTTCAGTTCTAAGCCAAAAAGAGAGAAATTGAAGATATGATGAAGATTGAAATGAAAGTCAGAGAAAGTAGTGAGGTTCTTCTAATACTACAATGACATTTGTTTAATACAATAGTGTCTCCAACCTAGGCTTTTTACCAAATTGAAAAATATTACAAAAAATGTGTTATTTTACATATTTGAAAACATTAACACATGTCTATTTTTTTTTACCATGTCCAAATTAAATATTATAAAACTAATTTTAAAAATTTTGATATTTATTATAAAAAAATATTTTAAGTTGTATTAATTTTTTTATCAGCATATATTATTAATAATAATGATGCACATTTATCTTCCCCTTCTTCCTTGTTCACCAAACAAACATTATATACACATTAAGAAAAATATATATATCTAATAAAAAAAATTCCCTGTTCACCAAACAAACATCATATACACAGTAAGAAAAACATATATCTAATAAAAAAAATTACATTTGTGGAAGTCAGTAATGATACAGAGCTAGAGCATGTCTCGTATAGATCAATAAATCAATTAGATTCCTCAAATTAAGTTTAAAATAAGTAAAATGGGAAGAATAATATCATTCCACGAATCATGTTTCCTTGTATACATGATTAGATCTCACAAACTCATTGAATAACCCTTTTAAACTCAATTATCAAATCAAATGAGCTAAACTTTAATCCTCAGAAAACTAAGATTAAAATTTAAAGTTTTCCCCAACCCCTAGCATTAATTTAAAAATCAATCAAATTTATATGGCATAGCTGCATAATGAGGGGTGCATATATGCAACATGCACAACCCTGGAGCAACAACAATCACCACCTATTAAAAGTCATGAGCGAAAGTAATGGTTTCAAAAAAAAAAAAACTTTTAAATTTGTTATTGAAAAATTCAATTTTATAAAACTAACTATACGTTATATATAAACGAACATATGCAGTATGAAGGTAAATCGAATTTGATTAAGGTAGCAAGAAGAAAAAACAAAGAAAGGAAGAGAGAAGAAGGCTTATACCTCAACTTTGAACAGAATGATATTTCAGTTCCGACCAAAGAGAGAAATCGAAAAGAATATGGTAATGAAAATCAAATCAAGAAGGCTGTCTTTGTTTCAATGCCAAAAGTTTCATTTTCTTTTTTTTTTTTTAGGATAAAACGTGCTCCTTACACTAGCATTTATTACTTGCTAATAAAGTAAACTAAACTTTACAAAATGTTATTTTATAATTATTATTCTTAATAAATGTTATTTCAAAAGTATTTTTTCAATGGCAACCTTATTTACTGTAGATAAACACGTTTCTTTTTGTTCTCGATTATAATGTACAAATGTCTTGGTGAAAGCTAAATTTAATGAAGCCTTTTAAGCAAAAACAACATGCGGAATGATTGAAGACAGAAAAAAATGACCAATAAAAACTAGCTATATATACCTTATACATAGACACAAATATGTTGAAACAAAATCAAGGTTGATTATCAAATTTCATGAAGAAAACACAGAGAGGAATAGAGAAGAATATATATCCTGTCTTTGCTTTGAATAAATTGATATTTTCGTTCCGTAGAGAGAAGTTTAATAGGAAAACAAAAAAAAAATGTTAATTTAAGTTAATCAAAGAAGTGTGTCAAATGCAAAATGTCTTGAGTGTGTGGGGTAGGCCTTCATTTATCGAATTTTTAATTACAAATCACAAAAGTCCGTTTAACGCATAGTTTATTGCCTTTTTCTCTTGTAATAAAACAACACATGTTTCATTCCTCAGTTAAACTATTGAAAAATGACTAATACAACTAATTATAGACAAAAATAATGTTAAAAATTAGATGAAATTAATTACCTAATAAAAGAATTCATTTTTAAGAATTTTAATATAAATTTAAGTCTTAATAAAAAAAAGTTGAATAATATATAATAAAGAAATAGAAAAAATTCCTTATCTAAAAATTTTAAATTAAAAAAGCTTAATAATTTCGATAAACCTCCCTCAAATAATCCAACACCTATTTAATGGCTATTTTAAATTTAAGTAAATCAAACATGTCTTGAATTATATGAGAAGAATTATTTTTATTTTCCGTAATTTAAATAATTTAAAAAAGTGAGAATTTGAGATTAAAAATCAAAGTTTCCTCTTACATAAATTATAGGCATCAAAAAGACAATCAACATGTGTATATATTCAAGAAACATATTCAACCTCCGGGAAAATTTACCAACACAAAATTAAAATGACAAAAATCTCGTATTAATTAGAGGTAAAAATCAAATTATAGTATATAAATATGAATAAATCTCATTATATAAGTTGGTTTTATCAAGATGAATTAGACTTAAACTCACATCTCAATACGATGATAATAAATAATTTTTGCCTTCTCATCAAAACACACATAATATTTTGTATTTGTCACTATAAAAAAAATTCAATTGTTATTTGATCATTAATAAATATCTAGATCACACACAAAAGATGCGAATGTCTCAACATAAAAACATATTGGAGATTTTACTCCAACTAAAAATAAGATTAAATTACAGTATATTAAAAACAAATATCATCTTATATATTAAGAATGAAGTGGCATATAAACTATCTTCTTAATATAAAAGTCAAGAATTGACAATAAATATTTTTTGCCTTTTCATCAAAATAGACCTAAATTTCTCAACAAACTATATATTTTATAAGTAAACAGTATTGAATTTGATTTTTACATGACATGACAATAAGGAAACCAAAGAGGAGAAGGGAGAAGATATACCTCAACTCTGAATATTACAAATTGAGATTTCAAAGAGAGAAAAAAAAATTGAAGAGTACAAGAAGATGATATGAAAGTCAAATAAATAATTGAGTTCCTTTTGTTGCTGCAATAAATTTTTTAATGTTGAAATAATTTCTTTAGTGTTACAATAAATTTACAACATTGAAAGAATTTATTGACATTATTGATTTAATTAAATTCTTGTTTAAGCATTCATGAGCTTATAAAGTTGAATGCAATTGCATTTGTATCATCAAGCCATTTAGTTTCCACCGAGGATTTTTTTTTTCATCTAACTCAAAATCATGCACTCTCTTTTATGTGAATTGATTATCATTGAATATTAACTATCATTTTAATTATTCTTTTCATTTAAAGTCTTTTTATTTCTTTAACTTTATCTTAAGACAAAAACTAATTAAGTATGTTTTTTAAAAGTAATAAGATCAATAAATTATCATATTTTTTTATTGAATTTATATATTTACACTACTATAAAATATAAATTACTGACCGGAAATTATAATGGCCATTAGTAAATACTTTTATAAATATTTTTTTCATAATTAGTTATTAAATTTTAGTAAAAAAAATTAATGATTAAATTTTCTCTTCAATTTTAGTGCAGAAAAATTGTATTCAAAGGACTCGAACATACTCATAAAACATCAGTTTTTTCCTAACTATTTCTTGGTATTTACTTTTAACTTTTTTTTTTTCAGACTCTCTTTTAATAAAAAAATAAAAAAATAATAAAAAATAATAAAAAAAAAAAAAGTTATCATCTTGCTGCTCCATTCCTATAGTGCATCAAGCATTATGAAGACCGGAAATATTTCTTAAATTGGTTCAACTACGAAAGATTCCAAGTTTACAACAACATTATATATATATATATATATATATATATATATTAGGGACTGATTGTGAAGGATAATAATGTCATGTACAAAATTATATTTTTAATTTTTAACTTCAAAATGCTTACTGATTTTAGTTATTTTTACTTTATTTAAAATCTATATCATTGTATTTTTCGATTATCAAATAAGAAGGAATTGTGATGCATGCATATAATTCCTTGATAGATTTTAAACTATGTTTATTTAAATTATATTTTTTTATATTAGTGTATATATATATATATATATATATATATATATATATATATATAAAAAAATATTTTAGTAACATATTAAATAAATATATATTTAATAAAATAAAATAAATACTAATATTTTTATTAATCTATTAAATATTTATAAAAATATTTTATTAAAATATTTATACATTAATAA
>Ga0099825_1006192_pt1 | contig 15070 bp, 4 predicted proteins | sample SiratroredBW_FD_76838 | JGI IMG/M metagenome (GOLD analysis project Ga0099825, IMG submission 76838) | Root nodule microbial communities of legume samples collected from California, USA - Siratro red BW | ecosystem: Host-associated > Plants > Roots > Nodule | place: USA: California | collected... | reverse complement strand
TATTGAAGTGTTTCTATTCTTCAAAAATTGGCCGTACCATTTTGCAGAGAGTTTTGGGTGTCTCTTCAACTCTGGATCATCCCTATCAACATAGTATAGGCCAAAGCTAGACTTGTATCCATCCAACAACTCGAACAAATCAAGGAAAGACCAGGCAAAATACCCCTTTATGTTTGATCCATCTCTGAGAAATTTTCGGGTGATACAGAATATCAGAGAACACATCAGAGGTGTTTAATGAACACTTTCAGAAAACTAAACCACTTTACAATCTAACGGTTAACCAATTTGTTATATCCATTTCAAGGAATTGGGTTCTTTTTGCATGTCAGTGCATGTTCTGGGTATGTTTGATAAATTCTTTAGATGAGTCACTTCTCAAGAGTAGTTATAAATAAACAATATAGTTCAATGGATTAGTTATCCGTAATTTAGACTTCCAAGTCATAAACAAAAGCTGGTCCATTAACTTAGGAAATTTCTGCAGAAGTGATTAAAAAAATTGTGAAGTATTACATGAATTAGAGCAGTGGTAACATACCTCAAGGAATCAAGCACTTCACCAATATATCCATGCAAGTATTTCACCCTTGACAAGTCTTGCAGTGACGAATTGCTTGCTGTCCGTTGACCTACCAACCCAAAATTTAATCAGTAACTCGTTCAATCAATAGGATTTTCTATTTTACAATTGACACATATGTATTCTAAATTGTTGAGTAAAGTTCCATACAACTAAGTCTAGAAGTGGTTTATATAGGAAAATACAAGTTAGGGTAGTATGCCATTAACCAATGGCAGTGTTAGTAACATGTATTAATAAAGTGGGTAAAGAGTATAAGCAGGAATAAACATGATTAAAACAATTAAAGTAATTAAGTTGCTTTGTTTACTACAACAGAACTATGACCCCAAGCTTATTATTCAATCCGTATAACATCAAGTATTGATTTTACTAAAAAATAGTCATTGCAATTATATGTAATTTAGAGAGAGAGAGACCATTTTCATGAATGAATATAGGGGGATTGCCATAAAGGAGCTTGAATTTATTCAGTTCTTCCCTCAAACCCCATGGTGTGACAGGGTACTGAATCAAGTAAAGCGAAATGTCAGTTATTTGCACAATGGATAATCTAAAACATAGATCAATTTACGTGGTTTTTTATTTTACTGTTACCTCTTCATTTGTAAACAGATTAATTCCTGCTGCAAAACCAGAAAAATGACAAGTCATTATAATGTTAAGTCGTTCTACAACGTTGTCCAACTTTTATTATCTTTTATAACATCAAATAGATCATTAGGTTATGTAAGGGGTATTACATTATTGTTAAGAGTGAAACGATTGAAAACTTCTGTACCAATAAGTCATGTATGTCTTTTCTTTTCCTATTTAACTTGCTTGTTTTTACTAGATGTGTGAACTTCAATTCATATTTGAATTTTTAACACTTTATTCTCCTACTAAATTCACTATCCTTAAGCACGAGGAAATACTTACAAATCTTTGCGGCCATGTCTGCGTTGTAATCTCTCTGTTGGTTCTTAAGGGCATCATAATTGTCTGTAATATTGACATTGGTGTAGTGAATGAATCCTATGAAGTCAAATGAACCCTTGACTTGTTCAGATTCACGAGTTGTGAATGTCGGAATTCTTACACCTGCATTTTCCTTCATGGATATAGGATAGTCTCCATATTGCAAGGGTTCCATAACCCTGCAATATCAAAACATACATGTAACACTGTCATGTTCATTATTTTTGAACATATGTATTGTTATGTCCAATTAAAGAAACCAATCTTTAAAAAGATAGAATAGCATCCGAAGGTTAACGGATAGAACTTCAGTCATAAATAGGCACCTATCTTAAGGGAACAAATTAAGAATAAGGGGAAGAAATAAGTAAAACAAACCAATTTTAGGGTCTGTAGCTTACCAACCAACAAAAAAGTCACGGACTCGTTGAGTTGCTACCCTGTCTTTTTCTGTATTTGTTTGAGGAAAAAATCCAAATGAGTATACAGAGATACCAACATATCCATGTTGTTTGTTCTGCAATCACAAGTTTCTTAGAAATGGAGAACATTCTTTGCCAACAAAGTTTGGATGTGAGAAAAATGAAAGTCAGTATATTGAGATCGAGATTCGAATAAGGATTGGTAAGTTTAAAAGTTTAAGTTTTATGCATTAATAGTAAACAAACATTGACATGGTCAATTAATCCAAAATCATAGTAGGAATAACTTTTAGATAATAACAATTTGTGAAGAGATAACAATTCAAAAGATCTTCACACAAAAAATTGTAAAGTATTACATTGTAGACTGATTTTTTTTTTTTAAGTTTAATGCGAAGTATATTTGTTGAAGCTTTGGCCATTTAAACATAAATATGTATTAGGTTATATACCTTGTATTTTCTGCGATACAATCTAGCAGCTGAAGAGTGAGCTAACAAAATATGATGAACTGCCAAGTAGGGTTCATATGTTGAGTTGCCCTTATTGCTCTTTATAATACAAAATGGGGAAGAACATCGTTGAGGTGGGCAGCTTCCCTGATCATAACCACCTAAGGCAAAAACGTTGGGCTCGTTGATAGTTGTCCAATACAAGACTCTGTCGCCAAACTCTCTAAAACATACATCAGCATAGTATGTGAAGTCCCTTCTGCATTTACATCCAAATAACTTCTCTTTTAGTATTTCTTGATTTTGTTCATGATTCAATATAAGGAACTTGTATGCTAGACAAAAGTAAACGCACACACCCATTGTTAGAGTAGCTATAATTTCCATATAAGATGCCTCAGAGTCTCATGAATAAATTTGAATAGCATTAAGGTGCAAGATATCAGAAGCATACATGATGTCACGACTAATCCATCCTCCATATTCATCTTCAAGAACCTGTGGAAGATCGTAGTTGTGTAACGTGACATGTGGTTGGATTCCTGCTCCAGGAAAACAAGGTAACTATCAGTTGTAGAATTAGAATAAATTTCCAAATTGTTTATTTATTTGGAGTGAATACAATGCATGACTAATTGAGAAACTCGAATTTAAGTATACCGTTGCTGATGAGTTGATTGATGAGATTGTTGTAGTACTGTAATCCTTTGGGATTGACGGGTCCTCTACCATCTGAATAGAAACATAAGCATTTTTGAAAGTGTTGAGAAAGGTTTACCCTACAAAGCAATATAGGTATATAAACTAAAATTCAAGGGTTTGTGTTAAGTATCATACTTGGTAGCAGTCTGGACCAAGAAATGGAAAATCTAAAGGCTTCAAGTCCTGTTTCCACCATTAGCCTCACATCTTCCTGCATTACATATAATTTTGGGAAAATAATTAAAATCAAAGGGTGCTACACTGACACTTTAACAGTTGAACAAAACAGAGACTAAACTTCTATTATTTGACCGGCTTATGCCTCAATCTTCTGGGAGAATAACAACTCAAGGAATGCATTAAGGAGAAAATAAAAAAGTTTGAGGCTAAGCGTATTCACTTTATACTTGTGGTACCCATCACAGGCTACATCTCCATTTTCTCCGTGTGCATATCCTGTTCATTCATTAAAAATTATTGTATGAGACTGTTTAAGTGAACAATGATCGGTATGTAATTGAAAATGCAAAAGTAGATTAATAAATATTATGCTTGTTGATGTTTCATTAGTGATTCACTTTTCAGTAAAATTGTGCATGATATAATAGATTGTTTGTATCAAAAAGGTGTAATTGAATGTTAGATTGTAAGGATAGAACGATACATTTAGGGCTGCCTCGATAAGTAAACACCTAAAGTTTGAAAGGTCTGAAAAAAAATTAATATTAATACATTATTATAAAATTAAAAAATATTTAAGTTTAAAATTATACATAAATATAATTTTTAATTAAAATTTTAAAATATTGGATTGGAGTAGTAAATTGAAGAATTAGAGTTTGGGTTGACTTTTAATTTTTTTGACGGTATATTATTAAGTAAAAATCAATATCAAATTAATGAATTAATCTCAAAATTATTTTATTTTTCATTATTGTTTAATTAATTTTAAAATAATATATTAAGATTCAATGAATAACATTAAAAATTTAGAATCTATAAATTAAATTTAAACACTTACCAAATGACATGATCCAAAAATATAAAATGAGACTTAAGACTTCAAGATAAATAATATAATCAAGTTCATTATTTTGACAATTAGATTTTATTTTTTAACTTGGTTTGATTTTATACACTTATAATTTATATTTAGTATTATATATATTATAGTTTTTAATTTTATGTAAAAATATACAAATATGTCAACTATAATATATGAATTAGATTATTCAAAACTTTGAAAAAAGAAAAGAGTTAAACTATTTGTTGAATCACAAAATAGACTATGGATAAATTTATAAAAATAAACAAAAAATAAATAAATTACAAAATATAGGTGAGATCTCTTTAAATGAAGAAAAAAGGTTGAAAGAAAAATACACCTTGAAAAATATTTTAAATATAATAATTTGTTGAATCTTGATGGTTTAAATTTATTTTAAGAATTAAATATTTTAAAGAAGAATATAAAATTAAAAAATAATAAATAATTGATATTCTTAATTATATAATAAGAATAAATTATTATTATTATTATTATTATTATTATTATTATTATTGATAAATAGAGTTAGATGAAATGGCATCCATCTAAATTTGATCATATATTATATCATTAATAACTGTATATAATATTACATTATTATTTTTACATAAAAATATAAAAATGTAAATATTGTGAATCTAATTATTAAATTATAGTTTCGTATGGTGATTATTTATGTTAAATTTTATCACATGATTAAATAATTTATATTTTAGTATATCGTGAAAAACAATAAAAAAAGTGAAATATACATAGGGAGGGTTACACAACTTTTATCAAATAATACGCCGACAATAATTTTATATAAAAATAATTAGATCGATCAAATTGCTAAACTATAACTTTATATAATCACGATTATTCATGTAAAAGGAATAAATTAAATTATTTATATTTTTATATATTTTAAAAAATGTAGACGGACTTAAATAATTCCAGATTAATATAGTATCACCTATGTAAAAGAAACTTTTAATATGAAATTATATTTTGAAAAAAAAAATCAACAAAATTTATTAAATGACATATGATTCATATATGAGAAGAAGAAAGAATGAACAGTGAAGGAAAGAACCAGCATGAGCAAAGGTATCCCATATGCTACGACTTCTACCGTCTTCGTTTGCAGCTCCTTCCACCTGTTTATAATAACAACAAGAACAACTTTAGATTACCGAATTGTGGTCACTGTAATATGAAAGAATGATGGAAGGAAATGATGCACGAGATGAATAAACTAAGAGGAAGTGAGTGGGAACCTGATAAGCAGAGGTGCCTGAACCAAAAATAAAATCCACGGGAAAATCGTCTCTGCTATAGATATCAGCGCCGGCAACTCTTCCCAAAAACAAATTCAGAAGTAAGAAAGTGAGCATGAAAGTGTTGCTGAACCATGTCTGTGGTTTTTTCATGGATTCACACCACATTTGCTGTTCGTTTTCTTGGTTCGACGGCATCGTAAACATCATTTATTGCAAGCGAAAAAGAATGTGCCAAAAATGCAGTTGGTCATGGGCATAAGCTTTCAACTTATTGTTTCTTATTAAAATTGTTATTCTTACCATCAAGTTCACGCCTTCATTGAAAGCCCAAAGGAATATGCCAAAAGGCAAATGGTCCATGGGCTGTGTTTCAACTTATTGTAGGTTGATGTTGAAATTAAAATTGTTATTGTTCTCACGATGTTCACCCACTCTTTTTTTTTTGATAATTTAAAAAATGATTAAATTTAGTACATTAATTTTAATTAATAAAACAACTGATTTTATTTTATTTGTGGACAATTTTCTCAAATAAGCTGGTTATTGCGTTTGATATTTTATAATATGTAACATCACTTAATAATCACCACTACTCTAAAGCACAATTAATAAAATATAAAAATTAAAAGAATATTAAACGAAATGGAAGAAAAAGAGAGATAAAAATAAATAACACGTATTAGTGAGAAATTAGGAGCAGACGTTTCGACTTTGGACTCATGCATTTCTAAGTTTTTATATTGTTGATTGGTTAACTTTTGTACGAAAAAGCATAATCTAATCATATAATGAAAAATTGTTATTAATTTTTAACTAATACTCTTATACAACTCGTTAGCAAGATTCTTTTCATATAATAAATAATTATTTTTTAATAATACCCCTTTTCTTCTCTAAATTTATTAAGGAACACAATTAAAAACCTATTTTTGTATATAATGTTAATTACTTAAAAAACTTAATTGAGTACATGGAATATTATCTTCCCACTAAATTAACGTTTTATCTTAATAACTACTAACTATGTTCAACTTTTATTGATTGGAAATTGCCTAGAATATTAAATTTTGTACAAATTTAACTAGAGCAATAATGACTAATCATTATCAGTTTAAATGGAACAAAATATGTTTTTTTCTTAAATTATCTTCATAAAACACGGTCAAGCATTCGAGAAAAATTCAATACACATTACGGCGCTTTCCCCTTTCGTTTCTTTGTGGCCACAACCACATAGACCTAACCATTTAGGGAAGAAAACAAGTGATCTTAGTATGCTCTAATATAGTTTAATTATATCATACTTATTTATTATTATTATTATTTAATTATATCATATACATGTCAGGTTACAGGTGTGTATTTATATTGATAGTTAACTGTTCATTTTATATAGGAAAGATTTACCAAATAAGTTTGACAATAAAACCTATTTTAATAATATTTTCATAAATTACATAGCAAATTTGTTAACAAAAATAATGTTATATTATACAAATTAAATCAATTTTTCATTTAGAGTTTCTAATTTGGTATTAATATCCATAAAAATTCTTAATATAATATTAATATTATATACGAAATAAAGATATTAAGTTTGAATCGATCCAATAAAACATAACATAATTTACTTTCGTAACACAAACAATTATATTATTTTACAAACACTTACACAAGGATAAAATAATTTAAAATAAGCATCATACGAGGTGATACAACATGCATATATTCATCATAACACATTTCCATCATCTCATGCATACAACACATAAGACTTGAATCAATCATTTTTAACCAATATGCAAAAGTAACCATACAACGCAAATAAACCGTGCAATGTGTCACACTATACGTCTTCTAAAAGATCCATATTAAGCATATTCCACCGAAAGCTAACACGATTCATATTGCAAATACATCCTCAACTTCTTATGTTAAGATAGTTCCTTGTATTAAGATAGTTTATGCACCTACTTTATAATTATTTAATACCAAAACTTCAATTTCTCATCACTTAATTATACCATCAATGAAACATAGAATATCTCATTTTTTAATGAGTTTCAAACTTAATGGTTTAACTTTGGACCACAATACTATTCTAGGTAATACACTACACACCCAAAAAAGTACCATACTCATGAGACAACACACCTCTATGGATAACATATCATGAAAATATCATTTTATATATATCACATAATACGATTTCATACTTTGGGTAACAAATGATGAGTAAAGAAAATTCATGAAAGACATGACGAAATAGAGAAGCATAAAAATGAAATAGAAGCATAAAAAGAACATGACAAAACAGAGAAGTAAGAAAGAAAGGAAAACATATATTGGATTAACATATTCAAAAACGTGGGAAGTCCACATGTACAAAAACAAAAACAAAAGAGAAAAATAAAATAGGGCTTAAAACAGAAAAAGCCAAAAATAAAAAATTAATAAAAACTAAAAAATCCATAACTTCACGTCGTCCCTCAAGTTTGGAGGTGTATGTTCAGAATTCTACTTGAAGATGTGTCTCTTTAAAGTATTTCGATCCAAAGGTGTATGTCCATAATTCTATTTGGAGATGTGTTTGTTAAAAGTACTTCCATCCAAAGGCTTTGTAAAAGCATTAAATGTCTGGTTAAAAGACTGCATTGGAAGGTAAAGAAGATTACATTATAATTTTTCATGAACCTCATGACAATCAATGTCAATGTGTTTTGTAGATTGATGAAAACTAACATTCATTGCAATGTGACTGGTAAATAGACGGTCACAATATAAACTTGTATATGAGATCTAAGTGATGTCAAAGTCTTGAAAAAGGTAATTTATTCACTAAATTTTGCATATGGTGACAACAATAGTCCTGTACTCTCGACCTTAAAAGATGAATGCATGACAATGTTTTGTTTCATTGTCGTCCACAAAATGAGAGAAGCTCCAAGAAAAATGAATAACCGGATGATAGATCAATGAGTGTTAAGACATAAAGCCCTAAAATCACTAAATGCTTTAATTTAATATCATTATCAACTAGAAAGAAAATACCTTGTGATGAGAAACTTTGAGACATTGTAAAACTATATGAACAACTTGATGATGTAAATTGGTTAATGATTGCAAGAACTAACTGAGGAGACATCCCACCATCCTCCTATAACCTTGAAAATCACGAACATGATAATTCTATTCAAATAGAACTTTGGTATCCTTGTCAATGGATATAGAAAATGGCTTTGCAGCTATCATCCCTGTATCTAAAAGAATATCAAGACAATATATTTTTTTTTTGCTAACATGAATGTATTTGCATTATCAAGATATCTTAGGGCTTAACATGAATTTATTCTCAAAGCTTGATTTACCTGTAATACAAAGGCATTATCTACATCAAGTAGTTCTAAACACCAATTTTTATTTATAGCAATAACAAGAAGAACATGTACTGTGGTAAGCTTTGCAACAGGGGAAGGTAGTCCGCACCTTCAATTTGATTATATCTTTTGGCAACAACGCACATTTTGTAACGTTCTATCTCCCTATTAGCTTTATACTTTATTTTATAAATTCATTTATAATCAATGAGAATTTTTCCAAGAGATAAACTAATGACATACCAAGTGTTATTTCTTTCATGAGCATCAATTTCATTTTGCATTACCTTAATCCAATTAGAAGAAGTAATAGCTTCCTTATAACTATGAGCTTCAATTTGAGAAGAAATAGTAAGAGTATATTGTAAATTCTTAATAGATAAATTCTTATAAGATGTAATAAAATTAATGGAATACCGAACCTCTTTCCCTTTATAAATATCAGTCTTTTAGAAAGAAATGAGATGAACAGGATAATCATTTAAAAAAGAATGAGATCTTTTGAGCCTAGTAGATCTTCTTAAATTTTCAGTTTCATTTCTTTCATCATTATCAGTTCTTTCATTATTATTAACATGATTATTGAAAATAATTTCAGTAATTTTGTTATGAACATGTTCATAGACAAAATCGAAATTTTTTATATTAGTATGACAAACACTCTGTTCAACAGATTAATTAGTTTTAATAAAAGTCTGCTCATGAAACACAACATTCCGTGAAATAAAAATCTCTGTGGTTTTAATACCAATAACAACATACCCTTTTGTTTCAAACTGAAAACCAAGGAAAATACACTTCCTAGTCTAGAATCAAGCATGTTTTTCTGTTGTTCTTAAGAGTAGAAACAAAAGAAAATATCCAAAACCCCTTAAATTTAGTAAATCAGGAACATGTTAATATAAAAACTCAAAAAGACTTTTGTTTCCTAACACAGGCGGGCAACCTATTGATGAAATAAAAAGTATGAACAACAACATATGACAAAAAAAATCCTAGAAAGACATGATTGATGCATGATGCAGCGAGTTATGTTTAAGATGTGTGCTTCTTTTCAACTATAAAATTTGTTGAGACGTTTTAATGAAAGTTGTTTGATATATGATGTATGATGTCAAACTTATTATAAAACTCTTCCCACTTAAATTCTTGACCATTTTCTGTCCTTGTCGTTTTAATATGTTTATCAAACAAATCTCTAATAAGAACAACAAAATTAGACAAAAGATTTCTATTTTCACTTTTTATTTTTCATATTTTCACGTTTTATTTTTCATGAGGTATAAGGTGTGCCTAATATGCTCATCAATAATGGTAAGAAAAAAATTTATGACCATGAATAGAAGCTAAGTTGAACACCCCTATATCAACATGAATGAATCCAAAACATTATTAGTTGAAGTAGTATTTAAAGGAAAATGAAGTCTATGTTGTTTAGCAATATGAAAAGAATCACAAATTCTACTTTTTGTCAAAATATACGTTAATATAACTTTTGTAAATGTATTTAAGAATCTTGTTTGACGGGTGGCCAAGTCTCAAAAGTCATGGATCATCCTTTTTTTTTGTGATCCATATCATGATTGACTTGTATTGGAACTATATTCGAGTTTGAAAAAGATATATATATATATGATAGAGTATATATTTGATACAATTTATTAGGGAGGTTAGCTTAACCAATCATCTTTAGTTAACTCCTATCTTGAGTTTGACAAACATTATATGATAAGGTTAATTGATAATTTAAAGATGATATGAGCTTTTGCATATAAATGATATTTAAAGATAATTTTGGTATTTATAAAACATTGTGAAGAACTGGATCTTGAGAAATGTGGACAATTCCAGTATAACAAACAACAACATAGGTATTATTTGAAAGATTTATACATAAAAGTTTTATTTTATAAAGACTTGTAAAGAAATCTTTAAAAGAAGTCACATGATCAGTTGTACTGAGTGTAAAATACAAGAATGCATACAATTTTTACCTCTAAAAGATGGTTAGGGAGAAACCTCACATATTAAATTGCTGATAAATTAATCTTGTTTTTAGTATGTTAAAAAATATTCAACAAATATTGCACATACTTATCGAGAGTAAAAGAATCCTTGTTTAAAGTTCACAGGATTTTAAGAAGAATTAGGGATAATTTTTACGTAATTACTTATACTAGTTTTTATAGCATTTATGGCATGATTATTTTTTTCATCCATGGAAGAAATCTACGTTTAAAATAACATTAAAATTATATAAAATATATAAAATAAATTGTAAAAGATAATTAATATTTCTCACCACATTAACTTTAAAATATTTAAATAAATTCAGTAATATGATTAGCTTATATGTGATATCATAATATTTATATATTAAATCAATAAATAGATAATTAAAATATTTATAGTATTATTATATATTTATTAAAAATAGTCATTTAGTATTTATTATAAATATTATCGGTAATATACTGGTGAGTATAGATTCTTAGGTGTAGGTTGTCTTATTGGCTCATTTCACGTGTTTCCTTTCCGTGAAAGAAAATATTATGATCAGTGGTACCAAACTTTATCTCATGATAACACGATTTTTTTTATTTTTCATATCAAAATTTAAAAGAGTAAATGAAGTGTGAGATTTTATAAGTTGCAAAGATTGAGATGTACTTCGACTGTGAAGTGTGTGATTCTTGCAAACTAAGTGGAAAGTTACATTTGAGGTTCACGATCACTTCAAGAACAATATCGATAAGCTAAGTGATATCTGAAATTTTCATATTAAATAAAATAAATATTATATAAAAAGAAATGTTTATAAATTTATTATTTTTATTTTAAATTAAAATGAAAAATTATAATATTTTATATAAATTTATTATAAATTCATGGTTTTGATTTTTTTTTTTTTTTTTTTTTTTAAAAATCTTAACTTTTTTTATTTTTTTTATCTTTTAAAAAATACTAAATTTATAAATATAATATAATGCTAAATGTGTTAAAATTAATACTAGAAATATTATTTAAAGTTTTATGCATAAAAATATTTATTAAAAATATATGTCAATATTTGAAAGCTATATATTATGACTTTTCGAAGTTACAGAAGAAGTGATGAGCAATGCAGAAGGAGTTGAATCCTGACCATGGAAGGAAGCATTTGTGATTGGATACACAAAGCCGTAGTTCAAATCAGTTAACCTGTTCACTCTTTAAGTGTTTGATATATCAGGTGACGTAAAAGCAGTTTACAAATTGACTTATTTAATTTTAAGAAATTAAAATCTGAAAAAGTTCTTTTATCTGAAAATGCTTGTTGATTCAAGTTAGTAGTTGACTTAATATTAAATAAATAAATCTTAAAAGTAAATTTCATCTCTTTCATTCTTGAAAATTTCTTACAAAATTATTTATAGTTTAAAGCGATTCTTACTATTAATAATTAATTCTGAAATATGTTTGTTGCATAAATTTGATTAACTTTTTTAATTATATATATTTTTCAATTGAAATTTTATTATCATATATAATAAATATGAAGTTGAGGTTTTTTTTACATAAAATTAAATATTTAGAAGTTAGTTAGTTTTACAAAACAAAATAAAACAATTGATTAGACTTAGAAATTATGTAGCGATTTTTCTAGAACATTTTCAATTATACATTATAATTAAATTTACAGTATATTAATGGTATTTTTATTTTTAATTTTCAATGGAATAAATATATATTTTAATTAAATAAATTGTAATATATAATTTTTACACTAAATAAAAGTGATTTAAAATCAGCCTAATTAGTAAAAGAATAAAAAATTAAAAATTTCATATATAGAAATTAAAATTTTCAACACATAAGAAATACTTAAAACAACAACATAATATTATAATGAAAAAAAAATGATTTCGATGAAACATTCTCTAACATCCTAAAATTTATACTCTAAACAATAATAATATTTATTAATAAATATAATATATACATATCACATTAAAAAATAGTTTAAAATATAATTTTTTTATAGTAGTTTTACATTTCCCAAAATAAAACTAAAACATGCATAAAACAACAAACCATTATGTGATGCTTCAATTCATGGAAAAACATAATCATTTATCAAATCCTCTACTCACTATTATTTTTCAATTTTGTCAAATCTTTTACTCACATGTAACACACGATTATAACAGAATTTAAAAGAAAACAAACAATATATCAAAGAAGAGGGTAATCTAGAGAATTTAAAATATAAAATCATAAAGTTTAAAACTTCTATCTTGACCAAAATACCACAATTTAGGCACTTATCAGTTATCTCATACATCACATTATTTTTTTCATTTCTATACAATAATACATTATATACATATATTGACTCATATACCAAGTCACTTGACTCTACTTCTGAAAGATTTGTACATTGAATAGACTCCGAGATATGCACTTGTCATACAGCACCAAATCGTGAATATACACAAGCTTCCAAATCAGTGAATTAACAATCTTGTATGACAAGGTTAGTCTTCCTGAGACTTTTCTAATAAGTTGTATTTCAAGTTGCAGTCACCCATTTTAGTCTCTTTCGACTCTAACCACCTAGTAATGTTCATCTATTTGATTTCAATTATTAGTAGAGTCAGGATATCAATCCTTATTAACCAATTTTTTCGACAATACACATCCTAATTGACCTAGACACATGTTTGATATTATAAGTTGTAAAAATAAATAAAAAGGCACACACATGGTCAATAGCTCTCTGAAAAAATTATCTAAGAATCTCTATATAAATTCATATAATTAATGACGAGTTTTGTGGGATAAAGTGAATGGATATAGACTCTATCTAATTCACCTGAGATTGGCAAGTGATTCAATTTTGTTGTAACAGATTGATCAGTGTTTGATCTTGTTGAGGGGTAATAATCTGAATATTATTGCTTTCTTAAGTGTTTTGATCCTTTTGATGAGCAAAACTATCTTGATCATGTTGAGCGATGATATTCTTGGATTGAGAGACCATATTATTGTAAAATTTATATGTTGGAGGGTTATTACAACAAATTTCAGATTTACCGACAAATAAAATTCGTTGATATGCCAAAATTTCTTCAATAATTACAAATTACGAATGGAATTACAATGGCTAAAAATCTGTCAGTAAATACTTTTGGATAAATATACTGACTAAATGGTAAATGAGTCGGTAATTACAGACAAATTTCATCATTAATTATCGACAAATTTTGTCGATAATTATCGATAAAAAAATCATAAAAAAATGACGAATATTATTTTTATTATTAATGATATTATTATCATTTTTATTTATGTTATTATTATCATTATTTTTAATAATATTTTTATTATTTTTATTAATGTTATTAACAACCTACTACGATAGTAAATTGAACTTAGATCCTATATGTACACATAAAACCTAGTTACTATATCATATAATTTTTTTAGTCATGTTATTATTATTTGTAGGAACAATTGGCTCTAGAAGGAGGGTTGAATGAAGTCTAAACTCAACTAGCTGAAAACGAAAAATCACCAAGCAAGATTGTCCAGCCAAGAATATATAAACACATATGAAACAATTTTATACTAGTTCACCCCAATCTCTTGAGTTACGTCCAGTTCTTCCTTGAACAAACCGTTCAAAAGGTTTCACTATTCAGTAAGCGGTTACAACGAGTACACAAACCTCTCTAGGTTATAACGGGTACACAAACCTCTCCAGGTTATACTAGTTCCAATCTCCCCCTAAGATCAAGACCTACTACAAAAAAAAATTGAAAGTACATACGGGCAAAATCCGTATGTAATGGCCAAAAATCCGTATGTAATCATATTACATACAGATAAAAATCCGTATGTAATATGCTCGTAGGTAATTTACATACGGATTTATTCCGTATATAATTAAAAGATATTGTTTAAAAAAATTATTTACAACTTTTTTTTTTCTTTTCAATTTTATTACTACCTTTATTTTTTTTAGTATATCTATTTTTATTATTATTTTAGTTAGTTTTATCAATATTATGCACCAGGTGAGATTCAAACCTAAGTCCCACATGCACCAACAGAACTAAACTTACCACTAAACTAGAGCAACATTGTTGTCATAATATAATTATTAACATTCTTATTATAATTATTGTTATTATTATTATTATTGTAATTATAATTTTTATAATTAATAATAATACTAATATTAACATTATCAATAATATTTATAATATTAATAATAATAAT
>Ga0099825_1006190_pt1 | contig 15073 bp, 8 predicted proteins | sample SiratroredBW_FD_76838 | JGI IMG/M metagenome (GOLD analysis project Ga0099825, IMG submission 76838) | Root nodule microbial communities of legume samples collected from California, USA - Siratro red BW | ecosystem: Host-associated > Plants > Roots > Nodule | place: USA: California | collected... | reverse complement strand
TTTTCGTAAGTTTCAAAACAAGCTCTTCCGGAAGTCTTATTTTTTTTCAAAATCACGTATTTCCATATCTCACTCTTCTATGGGCAAAAGTCTTTTTAGACAGGGCAATTTAGGAACTTTCTAAACTGTGGACTCAAGAAACACTTAGAAGTGCAGGAAGAAGTAGTCTTTAAGAAAAAGAAAGACAAAAAAATAGTGGGCCTGGGCTAAGCTACATTTAGAAAGCCCAATGTATTTTAGAGGGGTTGCATTCAGCACCCCTATGATTTTAAACTTGCACCCCTGTGAGGAGGGGTGAAATGATAAATTTATTCCTGAGAAGAAAATATAAATTTCGAATTGCATATCCTAGAATGTATTTCTGGATTAGGAGCATTCATTTTATAATGTGCAGTCTGTAATGAATGTATTAAAACATTTGATACTATACAATCCAAAATCTTTACTATATTCTGAATTACACATTTCCGAATATATTTGTTTTATTAGAAAAAAAACACTTACGAATAAAGCTGAGTATACATTTCTATACTAAAATCTGATAGTGCGCGCGAGTAAAGTCATATAAAAATAAAATTAATCTTCTACAAAATTAACATATGTGTGTAATTTTTAAAACCACAATATATATAATGTGACAAATTTATTGATATATATTTAAAAATCATAATTTATTTAAGATATAATGTGACAAATTTATTAATAGAACATAGTAGTGTGACATAATTTTATTAAATGATTCCTCACACTAGACTAACTAAGTTTTTTAATATCTTTAACTACCATAGTTTATAGTTTATTATAATGCAAATGCAAGGTGAATATACGACTTTAAAGTTAAAGGAAAAAAACATCGAAAAAATTAAATAAAAATAAAATGTGAAGTTTATTTACATAAAAATTTAACGTCATTTCAAACTTAAAATATTAAGTATGTCTTTTTTTATATATTATTTATTTATTTCATTTTTATTTAGCATTGAAATTAAAGTTATTAATTTTCAATAAGGAAACAAAGTAGGTAACATAGAAATACAGGTGAGTGAAATATTAAGCCAACAAGAGATAGAGCTAAGCAAAAGGATGAGTTGGAAGAAAAAGAAAAAAAAAAATTATTTAGCAGACTAGAACTTCGGAACAAACAAAACACACGTCTTATCTCATGCAGATACAATCTCAAACTGCGAAGATGGGACCTATGCCACCAACATATACTTACATAAAATCTCCTTTGCTTACACACCGCGGATCCAACAAATACGACACCGTTACGTGTTTTCAAATATCTTCGCCTTTTGGTTTACGTGTGAACTCGCACCTGCTCTCTCTCATGCAGGATTCAGTTTTTCTAAGCTACTACTTATATTTTCTAGATCACAGTAGAATACATACTTCAAATTTACACATCAACAAAATTTAAACCTGGAGCCAGGTGTTCTAATTTCGACACTCAATTCACAGCTTTTCATTAGTGATCACGTCTGCACTGCTCTGTCTTTTTATAATAATTTTAATAATTTCCAAAAAAATATTAAAGGTACTTAATATTCTCAATCTTTTTAATAGAGTTCAGCGGTTTTATTTTATTTCACTTGTACAAAGTAATAAAAACTTTAGTTAAAGTACACTGCTAATATATTTTAATTTCTTATCCATTTACAAATTATTATAGCTTTTGTAGTGATTATTTCAAAATCACATTCATCAACTAAAAATATATTTTTTTGTTAATAGTTTTATAAATTAAATTCTAATAAAAAAATAACACAAAGAATAAATTTCTATATATATATATATATATATATATTATTTTAATTTTATGTATTTATATTGTAAATCATAACCTTATCCATTTATTGTGTACCAAATTTATATTAGCAAAATAGTTTGTTCAGCTTTGAAGTTACAAATCTATATATATTTGTAATAATCAATTACACAAATATAATTTCCATAGTATTACACTTCAATAACTAATTCATGTCTTTTTTTGAAAAAAAAACTAATTTATATTTTAAAAAACGTGTAACATACTAATTTTAATAAATATTAATGGTATATTTTGTATCGATATAGAATTCTATAGGTTAAATTATTTTTTCACTATTTGCTTTATGAAATTCAGTTTAATCCCCATATATTTAAATGGTTGAGTTTAGTTTTTTTTTATTATTTAAAATCTCCTTCTAAATTGGAATAAAAGAAGATGTTCTTTGTGACACATTAAGATTGTCATTAAGCTGTCCTATTGGCAATTGGGAGACTGTCATTATAAGTCATTATAATAAGATTCACTCTCTCATCTCTATATTAAAAAAAAATAGCAGGTTTAATAAAAAAAATTGAATAATATTTATTATATATTATCACTTTGATGTGTGGTTATATATATATATATATATTTTGTGTATTTAATTTAAAAATATATAATTAAGGATAAAATAAAAATAATGTGTTAGAAAGTCTTTTTATTTTAATATCATTTTAATATAGTTATTCCATCAATGTTAATTTAATATAATATAGTAATATAACTATTTAATATACTATAAATAAATATACATATTATTTTCTTTTTGTTCAAAGCAAGTACTATATATATATCATATTATAATTTCATTTAAATACTTATATATCTTAAAAGTATTTTTTTTAACTTTTGATTTTAAGTACTCAAAAATAAATTATAGTATATAAAAAATACTGAATTATCATAGAGTGGATTTTGTAATTTCTGATATGTATGGATTGTAAACAACCTGATCTTACATTCCAAATTATGTTCCCACTTAAATTATACACACACAAAACAGTTATGTTAATTAAGGACCAAACTAAACCACATTTTAAAATGAAAAGGGTTAAATTAAACTTAATAAACAAATAGTATATGATATTTTAATTTATTAGTTTCAAAATAAAGTTTGCAACTAAAAGTTACTTCCTCTTTCTTAGTTGTCAGATTCCAAATTACAATTTGTCATTGATTTTTAAAAGATTTAATCCATAATTACATTCTGCATTAATTATTTTTATATTTAAATATCATTTATTAAAAAAATAAAGAGGTTATATTAACAAAGATAAGATTATTAATAATAAAAAAATTTAAAAACATAATTTCAAAATGAATTTATTATTAACTAAATTAATGGTTTTTTTAATCTTAAGGAATTACTTATATGAATTTGATAAATAGAGATAGAGAAATTACATATCTTGATGTAATATATCTTTATCTTTGTCTGTGTATGAAAATTACAACTTTATAAAGACAGAACTTATAAATAACAACTTTTTATTTAAGAGAACAAGTTTGTAATTAAGCCTTAAACTTTTTATATTTGTTTAATGATACTAAGGTCATCAACTCATTCATCCAAATACAAATACAGCTATTACTGAAAGAGTGTAAGCAAAGAGTCGCACCTGCATGCAAGACATGTGTATGACTAAAATGAACGTTTTTTCTTATTTAATAATTATTTTTACAAAAGAAAGTGAGGCTACTTTTGTAAATTACTTAGGAACCTGCCAAATTCTTCAATTCTTGCCAGCCCGCATCTTTCGCAACCTTCTTTCTTTTCAGACAATTTTCTTAGACTGAGAACAATAAATAAGAGAAAAATAATACTAATATATATTATTATTTTATTAATATGTAATATTTTATTAATATCAAACAGTATCAAATGAAAATTTAAGACTAACATATATTATTATTTTATTAATAACAAACAGTATCAAATGAAAGTTTTGTCTGAACAGTGTATCAAACTACCATTTTTCAAAAATAAAATAATTATTTTTCCACATTTTTTTTCAAACTAATCAATTTATTTTAAGTCAGGCTTCATTACTCAATCTCTGTTGTTTGACAGCTGAAACCGCAAAACCCACCCCTTATAAGCCAACACCTTGCTCTTCCCACTCAATTCATCTTCCCTTCAAAGCCTCTTTTTCTCTCTCTGCATTCAAAACTCTTTCTCATTCAACAACCTCTTCTTGCATGCATTCTTAGCCATTTTCATTCTAATAACTCTATATATCTCTTTCGCACACAACCATACACACACAGTGCAACGCTTTGGCTGAGACTGGAGAAAGGTGATTTCAGTTTTGGGTTACGCTTCTTTGTTTGTTTGTTGGGTCATATGTTTGTTTCTGCAGAAAACCCGTTTCGAAACTGAAGTTTTTCTGATCTGGTCAAGTGTAGCTACTCACACAAACCATGGCCGGTGCCACAAATTGGCTTACGTTTTCGTTGACTCCCATGGAAATGCTCAGATCCCCCGACTCTTCCTCTCCCTGTATCATCGATAACTTTTATGCCACAAATGGTAACGCCACTCTTCTAAAACACTCTTCTTTATGCGTGTTTAGAGTTAAAAGTGTGTTCTTCACAACCCCACGTACTCACCCACGTGAACCCCTTCTATTTATACTGCACAATCTCCAATTTCATTTCTCACTTCCTAACTCAAAATCGTTCTATATTCGGAGTAGGAAGCTTGTTCTTCCTTGTGTACATGTATACATATGCGTATGATTATTATATTTTTTACTTGGGTTTGTTATTGTTTATTTGCAGGGTGGACAAATTCCAAGGGATTGATGGATTCTGAGACTGAAAACCAGCCACTTCTGGTGCCGAAAGTGGAAGACTTTTTTGAGAACCAAACGGAGACCCAACAAGAGGATTCTTCGCTGACCCAAGTTTACGACCATGGGTCTGCGTCTGTTTACTTCGGCGACCACCAAGATCTGAACGCCATTCCCGGGTTTATAGCCTTCCCTGCCATCACCAAGTCGGGCTCCGAGTTGGATGACTCAGCCTCGGACAAGGCCACTCGGGTTGCACCTGCTGAGTTAGGTGGCCACTCGAGAGAGTCTAGCAAAGGAGCTTTGTCTTTAGGTGACGCTGCTTCACATGACAAGGCCATCATTCCAGTGGAGTTTGCAACACAGAAGAAGGTTTCCCCTACCATTGGCCAGAGAACTTCAATATACAGAGGGGTCACAAGGTACTAAAACACCACACCACCATCATCAACCCTTCCATTTTTTTTTATGGTGAATCTGTTCAGTGTTATTATTACTATTATTATCATTTATATATCATTGTTAAGTTGCTTTTGTGTGTTAAATTAATGAACTAGTCTCTCTAGCTGGTTCAGTTGTCATTTATTGAAATTGTGGTGAAGAATTTGGCATGTTTTCAAGCACCCTTTTTATGAATTTGTATTTGTTCACTGCAGACACCGATGGACGGGTAGATATGAAGCGCATCTTTGGGATAACAGCTGTAGACGAGAGGGTCAGGCCAGGAAGGGGCGTCAAGGTTCTTCTCTCTCTATTATGACATTATCTCTTTGGATTATTTTCAACTTTATTTATTTTTAATGTATTTATGATGAACTTTGAAAATAGCAGCAATACAAAAAGGAAATAAATAAGGGAGGAACCTGACTGTAATGCAGAAAAAGAGGTTTGCATGCGGTGGAATGTGCAGTTAAATTAATGCTTATTATTAAGTATTTCTTTGAGTTGGTGGGAATACCGTATGTGTACACGTACTAAGTATTTCTTACTTACGTGTTCTTACATTTTTCAAACTTGTAAATTGATTTAAAGAAGGAAAATAGAAAGAAAAAGTGAGGGACTCGGCTAAATAAATATACATTCTAAATTTCTTTTTTTTTTTTTTTTTTTTTTTAAAGAAAAAGGAAGAAACTGAAAAATGGTTTTCTTTTATAGTAATTTTTTTCCTTCCTATACAATTTACTTTGATGCGATGTGCCGCCGTTTTGTCACTGTGAGTGGGGTGGGGTCTGCAATTTCTCTCAGATGATTTGGTCCAGTGTGCCGCCATTTTTCATGGTTAATCTCTCTCCTGTTCATGACCTGTTTTTGGGCGTGCCTCTGCATTCACATGTTAATGTTTTGTTTAAAACTTGATTTTGATAAATTAATTTTTAACTATTAAAATGTATGTGAAAACCTTAAATTCATTTGTTTTCGTTAATACATTTAGACTTTAAAATAAATAGAACAGTGTTTGGAAGGGACGCATCCTAATGTAAGACCCTCTCTCATTCTGAGTTTGGCTTTTAACTTTTGCTTTTGCTTTCAATTCGCCAGGAAAGCTGGGTTTGACCATAACATCATTTCTCACTCTCTATTGAAATTTTCATTTACATGAATGTGGGGGAGTCCCATGTTGGCTGAAAGGTTTTTCTGTGTCTGGTCCCGCAAATAATAATGTGGTCTAGATTCTGAAACAAATTCACGGGATTTATCAGATCCTTGGATGTTTTTGCAGTCATAAATTACATGTATAATTATTAATATCTTATAATAATAATGGTCACTTTTGCAAGAAAAGGGAAATTAAAGGCATTTTTGTCTCCTCCTTAGAATGGGCAATTTGACATTTATTTTTGGCCTGGTTTTATTTGGCTCTTGTGGATTATTAAGCTTTTGTGGAGTCAAAATTTTGAAAATTCACATCAATCTGTTCTGATAACTTTTTGCTACTATTGAACCCTGATGGGGTCCTTCAGTGTCTGTCTGCTATTAGAAAAGACGGGCATTGCAGATGGATGTCATCTCGTGTATTATCTTTTGGCTAGAATGGGAACCAAATAAAAAGATCAAAATGAGGGTAAAAAAAATTAAAGTAGCTTGTGGGCAGGCGCCATTGCATGCATTTGATCACTTTTTGCTTTGGTCGTTTACATTTTTGCAAAGAAAAGTAGTTTTTATCTGAATATTTTGACCGCTTCATGAGGTTAAATTTAATTTGTCTTGGCTTTTTCATTGCTGTTTCTCTGCATGGAATGTGGCATTGCGCACTTCATGACTGTGTCACACGTCCTTTGACTGTTCCTACAGTGTACTTGGGTAAGAAATGTTTATCTTTGCTCGTTTCCCAACTTATTTTAAATTTCATAACGTTTAAGAGATGATAAGAAATGTGTTTGTATGTATTATTAGGTGGATATGACAAGGAAGAGAAGGCTGCCAGAGCTTATGATTTAGCAGCTCTCAAGTACTGGGGACCAACAGCAACCACCAACTTTCCTGTAATGGTCACTTTTAATAATATTCTGTTCATGTCTCCATTAGTTGTGTCCATGAATTCGTATGTACATAATTGAGCTCAAAGTATTGAAATGGAATGAGTGAAATTCTGCTGAGGGAATGATTTTGGCTTCACTTGATACTAGTTAGAATTAAACTTGGTCACTCCTGGTATCAGAGAAATATGCATTAGTTAGTATCCAAAAGGTGGAGGCTAGTTATCTGAGTAAGTGAAGGGTCTGAGCAAAGTTGAACTGGTCAACAATATATTATCAAACACTTAGTTCGTGTATTATGTCTCAAATAAAGAATTTTATATTAATATTGGTGCACTTGAAATGTAGGAACAGGAATTGGATTATGAATCTTATCGCTTAGCATTTTTGTTTTATCATCTAATGTCTCAGATTTGCGATTATGCAAAGGAAATGGAGGAGATGAAACATGCAGGAAAGCAAGAATTCATTGCATCACTGCGAAGGTTTGCGCAAACTCCCCACTTAAACATACTTAGCACCGTATTTCTATCCTGAAACTAAAATTCCACCCCTTCTTGCAGGAAAAGTAGTGGGTTTTCAAGGGGAGCTTCTGCATACAGGGGTGTTACCAGGTTTGTTCATTAAAATCATAGTTTATGTCATTATTGATGTTTGTTATTATGTTCCCAATTTCTCTTATGCTTTCAACTTTTTGACCCTTCAGGCATCATCAGCAGGGTAGATGGCAAGCAAGAATTGGCCGTGTTGCTGGAAACAAGGATCTATACCTGGGAACATTTGGCAAGTTTATACCATATATTGCTTTAACACTGTGATTGGATATGTTTAATGGATAATGGTCAAATATTATGTTTCGCAAATGACATCTAGGGTTTTTGGTATCACGAATTCACTGTGTTTTTCACGTTTCTACTGTGTTTCCAAACACACGGGTCATATAGTTTGTGCCCGTGACATAGTTAAAAAAGTAAGTCCTCAAAGTCTTCATTCACAGTAGACCAGATGGTTTACTAGCATGACTCAAAAGTTGAAACAACTCTTATTACTTACGTGTTCTACAATGTTTGTTTTCTACTTCTGGAAGTTGAATAGCTTTTCTTGTTGATTGTTGCAGCAACTGAAGAGGAAGCAGCTGAGGCATATGATATTGCAGCCATAAAGTTCAGAGGTGCAAGCGCTGTGACCAATTTTGAGATGAGCAGATATGATGTGGAGAGTATACTGAATAGCTCTCTTCCAGTTGGTGGGGTAGCAAAACGCTTGAAGCTTTCTCCAGAATCAGAGAACAAAGCGCTAGTTAGTACTACTAATGAACAACCTCAGCGCACAAACGAGAGTAGCACCATCAATTTCTCAGCCATTCAGCCAATTGTATCTGCACCATATGATTCTGCAAATGCATCTTACTCTCACAACCTCTTCCACCATTTTCATCCTTCCAACAGTGGAAGTAGCACAGCACAAGAGTCTGCTGCCATTGTGACCAATGCAACTGCACTCACCATCCTTCCACCTCCACCAGTTTCTGAGTTCTTCTTATGGCCACCTCAGTCCTTTTGAGTAGCTTATCTTTGGTGCAATTTATCTTGGGGTCTGACACCTCTTTGATTAACCCTTTTGCTGAGAAGAATGAAAGATACCAAATTTGAGAAATAGTGACTATAGGGAGTGGATTGTGTAAGTAACTTCTCTCTTCTCAAAGATGAGGAATACCGAGTTGCGCATTTTCAAGCTTGAACAAAGCTTTCAAATTGCTTGATAACTTGCAGCAGGATAATAAATACTTTATTTTTTCTTCTCCCTACTTAATTCAGATTTTCTGCATTTCTTCTTGTATGTATACACAAAATACTCATGCAAATGTGTGAAGTTTGTGGATCCTTCGAACTATTTTTAGCATTTTTCGTAAAGTCTATATTGGGTGCTTGTTTGTTTCCATTTGGTGCTTGTTTCGAAAAGGTTTTTATGTTTTTATTTCAGTAAAATATTTTTTTTCTTAATTTAGTCTGTCTTCTTGATTTTTTTTTTTTTAATTTGAAATGTATTGGTTTTCATATTTCAAGTGATTTAGATAGTGTTTATAAAGGAAAAAAGTGGTTACATGCATTATTATTATTATTATTATCATTATTATTATTATTATTATTATTAAACGGCAAAAATGTTACAATTTTTTAAATATTGATTTTAATTCAAATTTTGTAAATTGTGAAAATTATTCAAAAATAAATATTAAATTATATAACATTATTTCTTATATATATAATTATTTTTATGTTATAAAAATGTATTATATTTTTTAAATTATAATAATATATTAAAAAATATTTAAATTAATATTATAATAAATAATATATTCAAATTTGTGTTATAATACTTATAAATATAATATTAAATAAAATACTATGATATGTTTTTATCACTAATAAAAAATGAATTAATTATTTGTTTAAGCACTGAAAAACCTGCACGAGCTAAACTATTAATAATTTATACAAATACTTTTATTTAAAAACATATTTAAATAAGAAAGAACTATTTTTCATATTATAATTATATATATATATATATGTGTGTGTGTAAAAGCTAAAGAGTTTATACTTGCTTACTTTAAAAATAAGAAATACGTTAAATTAATATATAAAATAAGTAGCAAAAATAATATTATCCTATCTAATTACCTGTACAAATAGAACATTATTCTATCAAAAGGGTCCTTATATTTTTAAAATAATTAAAGTCTTTGCAGCTTCAAAAGTCAAAATAAAATACTTTTAAACATTGAAATTTATGTAGAAATCATCAAAGCTTTCTTACATTAATTTTTATTTTTATTGTAGTTGTATTATTCACAGTAAATAAACAGAACAACTCATGCCTAGCATCTAACCTTGAACTGAAAAGCTTGTGATGACTTCTCTAAAGTGTATTCCTGATTTTAGAAGAAATTAATCACTTGATAAGTAACTTTGATTACTCTCTAATTTTTACCACTGGTTTAAGAAATAATATTCAAGGAGAATTTTTGTAGGTTTGCACATTGGTTTTCAGTGGTGTATTTATAAGGATTAGTGTTCTTAATTGGAGATTCAGAATGTAAAGTTGGAGATTTATGATCTATTTATATAATTTTTACTTAAATTAAATATGAAATATATCTTAAGAGTTAATTCTGTATATTCTTTAATATATGTTTGAGAATACACCAATTAATTATACCTGAGAAGATTTTTAAGTTAATTTTCACACAAAAATAATCAGCATTTGGTTGCAGTAACGAAAGAGCTTGATATTGTTTAAGATAAATGAACATTTTAAGTTTCTGATGCACTTTGTTGACTTGAATCAATACAGAATCATTGACTGCATCAATGTTGTTGAGAGAATTATTTTGTCGTTGTGAAATCTCTACATAGGACTAAGTCATGTTCTTTCTAACAAACTTGAATGGTGTGTTCATTCTTTCACAATGTGCATATTTTCCGGTCTTTTGAATTCTTGTTATCTTTTATTGAAAGGAAAATCGTGTTTACTATAAAAATAACTTTGATATCATCAACATTGTCAGTGTTTGCAAGAAGATGATGGAATACGAATACCATAACTAAATATATCATTAACATTGTCAGTGTTTGCAAGAAGATGATGGAATACCAGAACTAAATATTGGATTCAATATGTGAACGAAAATTGTTTCTGCAATCTTTAATTCTTTAAACTTAAATTTAAAAACATTAATTTATAAAATTAAAATTAAATTTTTTTTATAGTAACTCTATTTTAGTTACTTGATCTTCTAGTGTAAAAAACTTTATAAATCTTTTATTGATGGTTAAAGAATAATTTAATTTGTAATTTTATATAACCTGTTTGAAAAATTTGATTTGATATAAAAATTAATTGAATTAACTGTTAGAAAACATTTGACATTGATAATTTGTATTAATTATATATTTTTTAAAATTTATTTATCCTAAATAATAATAAAATTGGAAGATGTCATTTTGTATATGATAACTAATGTGTGAAGAAAAGCAGCAAGTTAGGATTTATAGAAAAAAGTTAGTAAGGATTTACAAGAGAGATGTAAAATAATGTACAGATTTGCCGTATCAATAAATTTACTTAAATGTATTTGTTTTTACTATATGAGCTGTTATGTGCATTTAGAGTGAGCTATGCAACATAGATTTCTTAGATAGATTTTTGAAGCTACGTTTAGATCTTTAAATGCAGTGTTTGAATTTGGCATTGAAAAGACTTATATGCAACGTCAAGTCACATTGATTGTTTACTTTTGTGTGGTTCATTGGTTTGGCTGGTGCTTGTGTGGTCACTGTAAGAGCTCAGAGTATTACTTAAATGGTGTGAAGAGTGCTTTAACTAGTGGTTTGGCAGTGTTAATGGAGGTCAAGATGGTGGTTTTGATGGCATTGGTGGATGCGACTTGATGGGACACCATAAATGATAAGTGAGTGAAATGTGAAAAAAAAATTATATAGATAATCATATATGGAGTATGCAACAAAAAAATAACCTCCTGTGTATCAAAATTGTTTATGCAATCTTTAATTCTTTCAACTTAAATTCAAAAACAAAATTTATATAATTAAATTTAATTTTTTTATTAGTAACTATTTTAGTTACTTTATCTCCTAGTGTAAAAAACTTTGCAAATGTATTCCTTTTTTATGGCTAAAGAATAATTGAATTTGCAATTTTATATAACCAATTTGAAGAAATTGAATTGATGTGAAAATTAATTGAATTAATTGTTAAAAATAATTTAACATCCATGATTTGTATTAATTATGTATTTTTTTATATTTATTTATCCTACACAAAAATAAATTTCAAAGAGGTCATTTTGTGTGTGATAACTAGTGTGTGAAAAAAGTCACTTAATCAAGATTTACACAAGAGATGTGTGAAATAATATACAGGAAAGATTTTGTCCATATGAATTTACTTAAATGTTCGCATTCAGTGAGTGTGCTGTTATGTGCATTTAGGGTGAGCCATGCAGCAAAGATGGCTCAGACACATTTTTGAAGCTATGGCTTTAAATGTAATGTTGACCATTTTTGAATTTAACATCCAAGAGGCTCATCTGCAAGGTCAGGTAACATTGATTGTTTGCTTCATGTGGTGCATTTCTTAGACTGATACTTGTGTGGTTATTGTAAGCTGAGAGTGTTGTGATGTAAAAAGTGCTTTAACTAGTGGGTTGGTAGTGTTAATGGAGGTCAAGATGGTGGTTTTAATGGCATTGGTAGGTACGACTTGATGGACACCATAAATTGTAAGTGCATGAAGTGTGAAAAAAAAATTACCTAGATAATCAACTATGGAGTATGCAACAGAAAATAACCTCCCATATTGTGTACTAAAATTGTTTATGCAATTTTTAATTTTTTCAACTTAAATTCAAAAACAAAAATTTATATAATTAAAATTAATTTTTTTTATTAGTAACTCTTATTTTAGTTACTTGATCTACTAATGTAAAAAACTTTGCATTTGTATTCCTTGATGGCTAAAGAATAATTGAATTTGCAATTTTATATAACCTATTTGAAGAATTTGATTTGATGTGAAAATTAATTGAATTAATTGTTAGAAAAAAGTTTAATATCCATGATTTGTATTAATTATGTATTTTTTTATATTTATTTATCCTACACAAAAATAAATTTAGGAGAGGTCATTTTGTGTGTGATAACTAATGTGTGAAGAAAACCCAATCAGTCAGCATTTACAATAGACATTGTGTGAAATAATGTACAGGAAAGAGTTTGCCCATATAAATTTACTTAAATGTCCTTGTATTTATTGTTATGTGCATTTAGAGTGAGCCATGTGCTCAGATACATTCTTGAAGCTTGGTCAGATCTTTAAATGCAATGTTGACCATTTTTGAATTTGGCATTGAAAATGCTCATCTACAAGGTCAGGTCACATTGATTGTTTGCTTTGTGTGGTCCATTGCTTTGGCTATTGCTTGTGTGGTTATTGTAAGCTGAGAGTGGTACTTATTGTGGTGTGAAGAATGCTTTAACTAGTGGGTTGGTAGTGCTAATGGAGGTCAAGACAGTGGGTGCAACTTGATGGACACACTAAATTATTTTTTGCAAATAAAAAAAGAAAAAAATAAAAAAAATAAAAGAATAAAAATAAGAAAATAAAACTTTTTAACATGTGTTATTTATTTTCTTTGCCATTTAAAATAAATAATAAAAAAGAACTTTAACTTTATAAATAAGGTTTGATTAAATAATGATAAAAAATAAAATAAAATGAAATTTAAAAAAAATGGTAAAACAACCAAAAAAAGGTGTTGGGTCTATCTTAAAATAAATTGAATAGAAAAATTAAGTGAGCCCAATTGGACAGAGAGATTCATTTATAAAAAAAAGTTCTGATTCAGTTTGATAAAAATAAAAGTAAAAAATGTTGTATGAAACCTAATTTATTAGGAGGTTATTATAAATAAAAAAAGGTTAATTTTAGTACCTTTTAATTCTTTAATTAGTGCCTCACAAATTTTATTTCTCATAATCTTGATTAATTACAAATGTGTTGTTTTCAACTTTTTGCCTTCTCATATTTATCACATTTAGTAATCATGCTTTTGACATTTAACTCCCATAACCTTCCTACATTCATACATTCAGTGACTATTCATATTTTTTATTGCCCTTTTCCTTTTCTTCATCAAATGTAACATACAGTCTTAAACAAAGGGAGTTGATACAAATAGGATGGAGATAATTGATTCTTTAAGAATCATTATTGAGAGTAATATAGAGGAAGATGAAGGGGTTAAAAAAATAATTTATAAACAATTTAAGGGGTACGTAACATTGCTAATACTTTATGTAGTTTATGATGATGTTTGTGGCTATGTGATATATTTGTTTGTTTTTTCTCTGCTTGATCTCAAATATCCAGTATCAATGTATAATCTTCATATCTTAAAAATAATATTGGATTAGTTCTTATATTTATTTACATAATGGAAAATGAATTGCATTGCATGATAACTCTGACTGCTGACTCTTGCATGGTCTCGGTCATACAGAAAGAGTTTGCCAATATGAATTTACTTAAATATCCTTGCATTTACTATATGTGCTAGTATGAGCATTTAGAGTGAGGGACATACACCATAGACCCGTCAGATAGATTATTGAAGCTATGGTTAGAGCTTTAAATGCAATGTCCATCATTTTTGAATTTGGCATTGAAAAGGCTCATCTGCAAGGGCCATGTCACATTGATTCTTTGCTTTGTGTGGTCCATTGCTTTGGCTGATGCTTGTGTGGTTATTGTAAGTTGAGAGTGTTACTTATTGTGGTGTGAAGAGTGCTTTAACTAGTGGGTTGGTAGTGCTAATGGAGGTCAAGATGGTGGTTTTAATGGCATTGGTGGGTGTCACTTGATGGACACCAATCAATGATAAGTGAGTGAAGTATGAAAAAAAAATTACATAGATAATCAATTATGGACTATGCAACAAAAAATAACCTCCTATATTGTGCACGAAAATGGTTTATGCAATCTTTAATTCTTTAAACTTAAATTCAAAAACAAAAATTTATACAATTTAATTTAATTTTTTTTATTAGTAACTCTTATTTTAGTTACTTGATCTCTTAGTGTAAAAAAATTTTGCATATGTATTCCTCGTTGATGGCTAAAGAATAACGGAATTTATAATTTTACTTAACCTATTTGAAGAATTTGATTTGATGTGAAAATTAATTGAATTAATTGTTAGAAAAAAAGTTTAACATGATTTGTATTAATTATGTATTTTTTTTTATATTTATTTATCCTACACAAAAATATATTTGGGAGAGGTCATATTGTGTGTGATAACTGGTGTGTGAAGAAAAGGGTGTCAGTCAGAATTTACACGAGAAATGTGTTAAATAATGTACAGTAAAGGATTTGCCCATATAAATTTACTTAAATGTCCTTGCATTTAT
>Ga0099825_1006186_pt1 | contig 15078 bp, 10 predicted proteins | sample SiratroredBW_FD_76838 | JGI IMG/M metagenome (GOLD analysis project Ga0099825, IMG submission 76838) | Root nodule microbial communities of legume samples collected from California, USA - Siratro red BW | ecosystem: Host-associated > Plants > Roots > Nodule | place: USA: California | collected... | reverse complement strand
CATCACATACAATTCATATCATACATCATCAATTTTCATTCATCTATTCATTCACTTTCTATTTCAATCTCAACAATCTCAATAAAACTTCACCACTTTATATAATTATACAATATCAGATACAATTCCTCAGTTAATCATGCACAAAAAACATATATCAAAGTCTTATCACAAGTCATATTCAATCTAGTAAACAACAATCAAAAGTTCTCACATATTACTTTCGAACATCATTACTCAAATCAAGTCAAATCACATCAAATCAAGATATATTCAGTGTTCAAGGACCAGTCAGACCTGCAAGAAAGACTTCAGCACTAACAATCACATATTCAAGTACTTTATCCTAAAGTTATATTTGAAAGTAATTAATTAGTATAAAACAAGTTACTAGCTTCCCTTACCTGATGAAGATCTCTACAGCAATTCCTCCACCCGATAAAGATGCTAATCTCAAAATCTAGGGATCTAAAAAAAGTTATTAGAATAAAACCAAATTTTAGTATAATCTTAATTAAGTTGAGAGAAGTACTTTTCTCAACTGTCCTTATTAAGATTGATGACAATAACCTAAGGAAAAATAGAGAATAAGGAATCTTTAGAACAAATATGGACTTACTCTGTTTGAGATTCTGATCGGTTAGAAATGATCCCTAACTCCCCAGCTACTGCAGGATATGATGAGAATCTAAAATAGATGAGATATGAGGAGAAAAATTAGATAAAAGAGAGAACTTGAGAGAACGAAAGAGAAAAAAGAAAAGAAACTGGAGGTGCAGGCAGACAGCTTTTACTTTTATAAGATTTTTGTACCTTACGGCATCTACTTCAACGGAAAAAAAATATATTAAATCATACTTGGAACTAGAGTTGAACTATTTTAAAAATAGTAAAAAATAAAGTCCTAACAGGTCAATAAAAGAAATCTTATAAAATACTTTTCCATACAATGTTATTTTGGTTCTTTAAAAAATAATCTAAAGTATTTATCATTTTATTTTTGTTTAAGAGCTGGACTTGTTATCTTTAGAATAACATTATTGTGTATTATTCAAGCTTAGACATAAGTTATTATTATTATTATTTTATATATATTTAATTTGACTTTTGTACACGTAATTTAATGTTAAAAACTATAAAATATGATTTTGTGTTTAGCTTTCAGAGTTTATATTATATTTCTAGTTAAAAAAATCTTAAATTATAGGATTGTATTTTTCTTATATTTTCATATATTATTTAAATCTTATTATTTTATTAATACACGTCCAAATGAAATTTAATTAGTTGAACCATTAAATTTTAAACTAACGACTTCGTGGGCTCAATAACTCATCTAATCTAATAATGATGATTTTTTTTTCCTCTCTCTCTTTCATCTTTCTTATTTCTCTATCTTTCGCTGCATTATTAGTCTTGAGATAAAAACATCAATATTTATTTTCTAATTAGTAGATATCATATAACATTATTTTATGAATTATTAAATATTTATTTTCTAATTAGTAGATATCATATAACATTATTTTATGAATTATTAAATATTTAAATTTGGACTAATATTATTTTCAAAACTTAAATATCAAAATATAAATTAAAACATATGTATTAAAAAATTAAATTTGGATATAGTAAAATCTAGATATTCCTATCTAAAACCACTACTTCAAAATTTAAGAAATTTATAGTGATTTATTGAAATGAGATATCTACCAAGTAAATAAATTTAAAAGTAAAAGAATTTCGATATAAAGCATTCAAAATTTTTGAAATTAAAATTCAAAAAAGTTTAAATTTTTTATTCAAAGACACGTGAAAGGTAGTATTATTAACATCAACAAAACTTAATTTTGATAGGTATTTTCCTCCTCGAGAGATTATTACTCTTATATTTAATTTAGTTGAGTGAAAGTCAAAATGATTCATTTTTAAAATTGTTTCAAAATTTATTACAACATACTTAACTTTACACGATTTGATTATCTTGCAAATTGAAAACTAGAAGATAATGATATCAAAAACAGGTAGAAATTTTTTCTTTACCATCTCACTTGTGATAGGGGTAAAATTATTTGGTTTAATTCTATTTTCTTGACTAAGACTTTGGTGTTTTGAAAGTTTTTGCAAAAGGTGTTGCCTACTAATCTATATACTAAAAAGATGTGTTTCTCTTTGTTTATGTGCTCTCCATGCACGTTACAAGTTGAGAATATTGATCATCTGTTATTTTAATTATTTTATTGTTTCTTTTATATGAAATTGACTTAGAAATATTTTTGATCTTATCGACTTACAATTAAAGTTTCTTATAGTTCTTTTATTGTCTGGTTAAGCTTTCAACCATTATCTTTTCCTTATACATGACATCGAAGATAAGAAATTTTACCAGATTTTAACAGACTATTAGCATTTATCAACATGGATATTGCTTTAAATGTTATTAACGATTGTATTCGGACCTCATGGTAACACTTCCAAAAAGCATATGGCTAACCTGATTTCAAATTTTAATAAGATTTCACGTTTTTCTATTTTGAAAAATTTTGATATTAGCACTAGAATTGGAAGGGTTATGTCTATTGTGCAAGTTATTTTTTTTTGTGTTTTCCTGAAGTTGACTGAATTAAAGTCAACACTGATAGAGCTGGTAGAGGTGCTCTAGATTTGTCACAACTTGTGAAGGTATTTACAGGGACCACTACAAGAAAAACTGAATTTACCTACAAATTATTACTCACAAATCTATATCTGTAAATAAATTTAACATTATCCACGGATTATTACCCACATATCTGTATCCGTAGATAAATTTAACGTTACCCACGGATCTGTATCAGTAGGTAAATTCAACATTACATACAAATTATTACCCACTTATTTGTATCCGTTAGTAAATTCAACATAACATATGATAATATTACCTAGAAAACTGTATTTTTAATAATATGATTTATATTTAAATTAATAATATTAATATTATTCTTCTTATTATTATTCACACTAATATTATTATTATTATTATTATTTTTAAATATTATTATTTTTAAGACTTTTTTTAGTATTATTATTAAAAATATTAATATTATTTTTATTTTTGTTATTAATATTAGTATTGCTATTCCATATTATTATTATTATTATTATTATTATTATTATTATTATTATTATTATCAATAGTAATAATGATAATAAATATTAATCATATTATTAATATTATAATTAATAATATTAATATTATTAAAATTAAAATTTTAATATTACCCACAAACATATATCCGTATTACTCACGAATATAGGTCCTTAGATATTACCTACGGATTTAAAAGTATATTAGTATTATCCACGGATATAGGTTCGTAGGTATTACCCACGGACTACGACCTATGTCCGTGAGTAATACCTACGGACCTATGTCCGTGGATAATACCTACGAACATATATTCATGGATAAAACTACTATTATATTTTATTAATGATGTTCATATTAATTTATTAAAAATAACATTAATAAAGGTAAATATTATTAACAATATTAATATTTTTATTGATATTATTAATATTATAATTAATATTAATAGTACTTTTAAAAATATTATTATTATTATTATTAATATTATTATCGTTAATATTATATTTATCATTATTATTAATGTTAATATTAATAATATTATTAATATTATTGTTTTTATTATTATTTCTAATATTGTTAGTTATAATATTATTAAAATTATTATTATTATTATTATTATCAATATTATATCTTTTTAAAATTATTGATGTTGTTTTTAATATTTATATTACAAAATATTATTAATGTTATAAATAACATTATTATTATTATTTATATCAATATTATTATTATTATATTTTTTTTAATATATGAAATATTATTACTACTTCTATTCATATTATTTATATTTATATTAATAATATTTTTAAGATTACTCAAATTCTTATTCACATTCTATGTATTTATATGAAAAATAGTTTTAATATTATTAATATTTATGTTTATATTATTTTTAGTTATATATTATTATTAATATTAACATTATTATTTCTAAAATTATTATATTTAATAATATTATGATTAATATTATTTATTATTATTAGTATTAATATTACTAATAAGATTACTATTTTAAATTTTATTATTTATTATTATTATTAGTATGAATCTTATTAATATTGTTTTTATCAATATTATTAATATTATTATTGATATTATTTATATTATTGTTGATATTATTATTTTTGTTTTTATTAAAAATAATATTAATAATATGAATAAGAATATTATTATTAACAATAATAATAATAATAATAATAATGTTAATAATAACAATAATAATAATCATAATCATAATCATAATAAAAATAATAATAATCAAAAGATTATCACATAGGTTGTTGACGCAGTGGTTAAAGGCTCCATTCTTTACTCAAGGGTCTTGGGTGCTGGAACTTATATGAATTATGATATTACCATTAAATATTAGTTAATTTGAAACATTTGAGTTGATTAAATTTTAATTTTAATAAGTAGTCTCATCTTTATTGGTGTTTTAAAACTTTGTCCTTTTAGGTTTGTTAATAGGAAGCATACCTAGATTGTGAAGACTACGTGGATGGTCACTTGATGGGTGTTTGTACTACGTTGACATCAAAAACATAGATTAATTAAGGTTTCGTGAGTTTAGGATATATACATGTGTTAGTCTTTAATATATGACTAAATGTGAATACATTTGCATTCATATGTCTCATATTTAGTCATGACAAGATATATCTAAAATGTGAGTTGATTTTCATTTATATGCATGATGATGCTTATATACATGTATATGATGAAATGTTTTCTATTATTTAACTCCACCTTGCATATTTATTATATGTTATTGCTATCATCATACTTGGTACCACAATAAATTTTATTGTAAGTGGTAACGGAAATGGACCAACTTTTAAATGATTAGATAGATTTGTAATATTAGTTTTTTTTATCATGTATAGTTGTTTTGAAGATCACTGAGTCCTAAGGATGTTATATGTGTATGTATATAGACAGGGAATATATCATAGTTTAAGCATAGTTATGCTACTAGTATGATAGTAATAGCTTTGGCGCTACGTTACAAATTTCTTTGCAGAACAAGAAAATGTAAAAAGGAATTGTATTGTTAATGCCCCTCTTCGTGGTCAACGAACAAAAACCACGCGTGACACACACTTTAGGTACTAAAGCAACTAATCCATCCCCATCCTAACAACAAATGCATTAGGTGAAAGACGTGTACCAATAGCAATCCAATAAAATTGGAATTTGTTAGTGTTTATCTCACTGGACCCAACTTAGACTAAAAAAAATGGTTTCACTTTTGAATTTGAGAGTTTGATATTTTTCCCACGTGTAAAAGTGAGATGGAAATGTAATATAGTGCACACAGAGATGGTAAAGCATGAACAAAACCAACTTTTGAAATTGAATCAAACAGTTGTAGCCTTTATTGAAAAAGCCCTTCATCTAGGATTTTTGTGATTACCTTGGTCTGCGCTAGCATTGTCCTCATCACAAATATGTATTATTAACTATATATGATTTCATGCCATGTATACTTGAATGTGAGACACCTTCTGTTAACTGTTCAGGTAGCTTGAAATCTTTAACTTTCATTGAAGATTTCTTTGGTAACCTTAGCATGTTGTTGCACAGGGAAGCACACTTTCTACCCTCCTTTTGCTTTATGTAAAATCATATATATACTTTTTGAAAAAGAAAATGTTATTAGTAGTATATGGCTGTTGTGGAGTGGATTTGGCTTGGCCCTCTTAAGATGCCTTATGAATTCATTGTGTTAGATTTTAAGCAATAATCTCCTCTCCATCATTGAGCATTATATGGAAATGCACAGCTAGCAGCAGCTAATTGGTCTCCTTGTTATTCCAACAGCCTAATAAGCCAATTAAATGTTTGTCTTTATCCTAATTTGGCTCTTAGATCATCATGCTCTAAGCTTTTCCAATGTTTTTTTCTTGGTCCTTTATAATTACTGTCTTTGACTAATGTTCCTACTACTCACTCTTTTGGGAATCCACGTTTATACTATCATGCTTGCTTAAATTATGCTACAAAAGCATACGGAGTATTTTTATAAGCACATAGAATAGTATATTGAAAATGTTCCCTGTATAACTGTGCATAAACATATGAAGCTTATTCAAACATCATACTGGGATTAGATATCACTGCCTTCAATTTATTTGTGTTCATATTGCTCAGTCACATGCACACAACATGTGCATTGAAGTGTAAAAAGTGTGCCTTGGTGTTATCTGTCTAAATAATTTATGTGCTGCTTGGGATGAACTTTTCTTCAAGTTAATTATTGTGTCTGCTTTTCATGATCATGAACAGATAATTGTCATGGACAAATTTGTACTGGACTAGCTGGAGTAGATTCCCACTTTTCCCGATGTTGCTTTCATTAAGGCTACAATTCTTGTTATGTAGCTGTTGCCTGCTTGCAGCTTTCTAAAACACTGGCTCTGTTTATTGGCAATATTTGAGAAAAAAAGGATAAAACAGTTAATTGAAAATTGATCTGTCCAAAATGAATGTGGTTGATAACTTGGAATAAACTATTGAAGCCAAGATAGATTAGAGTTTGTGCACATTGAGGCAGCTTGACTAGTCAGAACTCCTTTAAAATTGGTTAAGGTTTTGATGCACCTTAAACTCCTTAGTGAATGAGTGTAGTGTTTTAAAGACACTCCATTAGTCAATAAAAATCCCACCAACTTTTACAATATATTAAATGTATATCAAATTAAGTAATACATATACAGAGACTGTGAGAGAAAAGAGAAATTAAAAATTACTGTCATCAAAATAAATTGTTCAGATTAAAATATTTGTTTAAAAAAATTATTAAAATTTGTTTTATATTAAAGTTTAAGGTTGACTACTTAGGATCTCATATACATAATTATATGTTGTCTTGTTTAAACTTTTTTTTTTTATTAAAATTTGTTTTATACACTAAAGTTTAAGTTTGACCATAATTATATGTGGTCTTAGTATAGATATGATATGCTAACCTCATCTAAATGTTTGGTATTTTACTATTCATGTTGACTTCAGTTAATACTTATGATTTGGGTCTCAATAGTACCTAGGCTAGTGAGAATTATGATGCATATTGAATGTTATAGTCCAGTTCCTTTGAAAAATAGTTAACCCTTAACATAATTAAATCAGTAAGTTATTTTTTTCCCATGCTTCATTAAGAAGTAAAAAGCTTAGTTTTTCATTAATAAAAAATCATTTTACCTGATTAAAGCTTTTCATAAATAAGTTCACCGACCGATTTTTATTACTAAAATTCTCCCTTATAGTTTTGTTTAGTATGTCAACAGTTAGTACTGCCAGGAAAAACTGATCAGAGCTAGCTTCTGTTAAGTGGTGCGTAACCACTTATTTATTGCTGCAGCACCAAGTTCTGTCTCTTTATCTTTCGCTGCATAATCCTTAATAAATCTTACCATTTCCTAGTCACTTTCAATTTCCAAACCATCCTTGTCTAATTTCTCTAACTTTTCTAATTGTTGTCCCTTCATGGCATGCTTATTGCTCGGTGGAGCTGAGAATACAAAGCTCACTAGTGGCATATCTCCATCTGGGTTAGGCTCAGTGGGTTTTAACTTTCACAAGAGGGGCTTCTAGGAATGATGTTGTGTCTTATGTTACATGACACCCAGATGCAGCATCTCATCATTGAGGCCTGCCTCTCAGACTGGATTCATCCAACACAAGAAGGAGGCATTTTGGTTCTTCAAGGTTTTGGCTACTATCGTGTATGAACATATATTTCTGCTGGAAGGTAATATGTGGTGACATTCTTTTCATTCGAAGAATTTTGTCACTAAATACCACTCACACTTACTATGCTGCTATTAAGATTTGGGGTTTGGTTATTTTGTCTTAAGTGTTAGTGAGATAACTTTACTGTTTTTCTTTGTGTGCACGATGACAATAAGGTCTGAATTTAAGACTTTATACAAATTATGTGAACCCCTCTCTGGTAAGCTGGCCTTGGTGGATAACTTCACTATCAATTTAATGTTATGAGTTCTCGGCATTGTTTGGAGTTTGGACCAATAAGTCATGCTTTTGAACGATTAGTGTAAATTTTGCTTTCAAACTGTTACTACTTTTTGCCATATTTATAGTAGGACAAGAAAATCTTATGGTCTTCGGTCCCCAGAAAAAAGTGAAAAATATTAACCTACATGAGCCATGATTGCTAGCATCTTTTACTATAAATATGTAACTTCATGATCATTAGCCAGATAACCAAAAAAAACTAGTTTTCATGATAAAATGTTAGTAAATCTTACAAATTGGCTAATCTAATATGATGACGTTCTTGAGTGTTGAATACTGGCCTGACCCACAGCGTAGCATTAAAGAAGCATACAGAGTGCTGAAAATAGGAGGCAAAGCTTTTGGTTGTCTAGATTCTTTGCAGACTTGATGCTCTTCCCCAAGGAGGAAGAAGAGTATTGTTAGATATAGATTTCTAAGATATCAAGTTGATAAGGATAGGTCCAAAATGGTATCGTGGTGAACGGCTTTATGGACTCATCATGGGTTGCTCTATAACTGGTCTCAAGCCTTTATCCGGGGAGGTAATGTACTTTTCCTTACAAGTTCAATCTTTGATGTCAAAATTCAGAGCACTAAATCTCCTGAAAGCCTTAAGATTTGTTTTTTTGTCAGATACGTAAACACAGTTACATTCCTGTTGTGAACTTTTGATTACATTCTGCTAATCAGTAGGATTATCTAGATCCCCGAAAAACATGATATTCAAGATTATCTTCATATGGATTCAGTGTATTGTTGATGAGGAATTGAGCTTTTGTCGAAGATGCTACTTAAAGAGTTAAAGTTGAGGACTTTGTTGAAAAGAACTGGTTTACAAGTAAGATATAGATTTTTATTAAAAGCTTTTCGATTCCATTGGGATTTTGAATGTTTTTTTTTGTGTATAGAGCTAACCTGAAGAATTATCTTCTTTTGAGAAGAAAAGAAATCTTTTTCAGTTAGAAATGATGGGTATATAGGATATTGAGGTCTGAAGTCACCCTTCATCAAGGGTTGTGCTTTTGTGTTGAACTTTTGTTGTGCATCGCAGCTACTTTTTCGCTGCCCTTCAATATTCCCTCGTAGAAGCAACAATGAAAACAGAAGAAACTGATCTCTTAATATGGATTAATTAAAAAGCACAATTAACTGAGAAAGCAACCCTATGTTTCAGCAGTTCAGACTTCAGAGTATTAATTAATAAGGGAATCAATTTGATTTTCTCAACGAATATTGTGTGCCAGTGACTTAGATGCGTTTGGATAAACACTTCAAATAAATGTTTATTAAAAATTTATGTAAATTATATGATATTTTACAAGTTCAATAAGCTCTAACAAACAAACTCTTCTAAATATTTCCTTACACTGGCTAATGATGTAGCTCTGGGAAATTTCTGTTGATACATTTTCTTTAGCAGCCAGCATTACGTCCTTGAATCCGCTATATACAGCCAAAGACATTATATCAATGTATAATGCAAGGCAATGTTCATCAATAAGTGTAATAATATACCTTTGTTTAGAAGCTTGTTTTCCCTACTTTTTTTTTATGTTCAGTGCAAATTTTTGAAGTGTGGCTGTGAATAATGCATGTCTTTATGCTGCTTGGTCCTAAGGCAGAGGATGTAAAGAAAACAGTAAATCCATTGTTGTTTCTTTGGCGATTCATTCTTGGTACAATTGCAGCTACTTACTATGTACTAGTTTCAGTTTACATGTGGATCAAGAACAAAATGGTTCCAAAGGGAATTGGGGTAGGAAATAATGGTTAAATTTTTCACTTGTATATCTAAAGTAACTATGATGGTAACATAATTCTTTCTGGTATATCTTTCAATCTTGTCAACGTAATAGGGTAGAGTTGCTTTCAGGAGACAATTTTGCATCTAAACCATTAGCTTGGCCTAGTGAATCTGGCTAGCTTGAGTTGTTTAGTTGCAGGGATGGCATGCCTATTGCAGATGTGCCAAGTTTGATATGTATAGAATATGTTATCATGCTAAGCCTTTAGTAGACATATATAGACCACGTGCCAGACTGCCTCAGCATTCGTGAGCTATATGTATGGAGGAATCAACAAAATATTGTGCTCCTTTTGCCTACGGATAAGACTGATGACAGAGTAGTGAGTGCATTAAAAACGATTATTTTAACCAAGTTATATTCAATGATTATTTTAACATAATGGATTGTTGGTGATCTCCAACATGAGACATTTTTTTGAGTTGTTTTTTAGTTTTTATTGACGAGATATTAAAAATACTGTTCACTTCAGAAGCAAATTAGCTTTTGCCGGATTTAATTTTCAAAAGTGAACTTGAAACTCTTTCATCGTTATCAGTGTAAACCATGAATTTAATTTGTTGGGAGAACCGTTCAAGTGATAGACATCTACACTGTTATCTACGTACACTGTTTATTTTTCCTGGGAAAGTGTTTTCTTTAAAATATTTTAATTAGTCTGGATCATGTGACCCCAAAGTCTTCACTTTCGGAGACTCTTCCATTTCAGGGTCAAATTCTCTATAAAAACAAAGGACATTTTTACATGTATCATTTATATGCAGAATCCGTTTTGTACTGAAAGAGGAAATATTTTTTTACAAATATCCCTTAAATATTAGAGAAACTTTTGATCTTGTTATAATTGTTCGCTTAAATTCATTTTACATGATTGCAGTTTTGTACCATATAAACTTCATTTTTGTAAGTCTAATGCTATCTTTCATTGCATAAACAAATCCAATATACTGAGAAGATACGAGGGCCGAATAATAGCCTGAAGTTATACCAGTAGCAGAAAATGGCGACAGCATGCTGTTGCAGTTGTTCAGTGCAGAGCGTCTAGTTGTACAAAATAGGAAGAAAACTTGGATAGATTCTTTATAAAGTCTTGAAACCAAACAATAGCATCCATAATCTTGTAATATTAAGTACTTCCGTCAAACACATGCAAGCACGCGTACAGAGCACATGTCGTGCAAAAGGAGGAAATTAACCATATAACCATATGAATTATAAAAATTGATTTGAATGGCTCTTCTGATATTTAAACCAGCAATTTAAGTTACATGATTAAAATTCACTCTCCTGAATAATAAACTAGTTTGAGGATTAAAAACGTGTCTTAAATTAGATTATTGAATAATCTTTTTCTTCATATCATAGCAAATCAAACACATTATCTTGACTTGACTCTTTGAAGTATAAATGATACATAAAAGTTTTGTCCCTCGTCATATAAATTCAATACATGAAAAATGAATATCCCAGGTTTCCCGCAGATCAACATCATGTTGGGGCTTTACCAGTTACTCGCTGGGCAATCCATCCAAGACCATCATACAGCCCTTCTCCGGTGAGGGCACAACAAGCCTGTATATGCCAATCATGGTCCTTGATACTGTGAAGAGATAAAGCATCAGTGATCTCAGCAGGAGTCATAGCATCCTTGATATCTTGTTTATTAGCAAAGACAAGAACGACAGAATGTTGTAAATCTTCATGCCCCAGCAACCTAAAAAGTTCATCCTTCATGACAGAGATCCTGGCTCTATCACTGCTGTCTATCACCGCAATAACAGCATGAGTTCCTCGGTAATATGTTGCCCATGATGTCCTCAGTCTTTCTTGTCCGCCAAGATCCCAGACCTGAAATGAATGACAAAGTGGAGTAAGTAATGCTTCAACCTGCGCGGTAGTAAAATTTAGAATACTCAATACCAAATGTAGTTTAAAAACATTCATGTGGATTGCTATCAAAACCAGATCCATCCTTTCACCAGGAAGGAAAGAAAATAGCAAAGAAAGGCTCAAAAAAGGTTTAAAACGATGGTCCACACCAAAAACCTGAAGAAGTTGAAATAAATGCCATTTCACTCCCCCCAAAACACTTGTTACAAAGACAAAGCAAAGACTGTGTTAATTTATGTGATTATCCAGACAACAGCGTCCAAAATCATCAAAAGCCAAATTGTGGTCGGAGTTTGTAAAGAATCAAGGTAGACAAGCATCAGACAGCATTGGAAAAATGTTGACATCCATAGAAGCTATTTCAGTGGATGCAAACAAGCGTTGTTATTGTACCAACACTTACAGCAAAATCGTAAGCAATCAATTTTGAACTTCAAACCACAGTTTTGACATGTCACTTTCGCAGTGAAAAGCAAAACCCTTAACTCCATAATTCGATATCAGTATGTTACTTTAAGCCTTTGTTTAAATGGTGTGAAAGAAAGTGAAGGAGCAAAAAAAAAGAAAGAGAATTAGAGTGCAAAGTAAGGTTATTTGGATGAGTTGAAAGAAAGTGTAAATAAGTAAAAAAGTAAGATGATTTTATTTGCCATTAATAATAGTATTTATTAATATTATTTTTAATATTATTTTTCAATTACTTATTATATAATAGTAATAAAAGTGAAAAACCACCATGATCAATTAAGGATGCCTCATAACCAATTATGTATACAGAAAACACCTTTCATTTTAGTAACATACTTAATTATATTTGCAACGTAATTGATTAAACATAATCAATTATGTTTGCTACGTAATAGATTAAACATAATCGATTATGTTTGCAATGTAATGCATTAAACATAATCGATTATGTTTTACAATCAATCAAACATAATTGATTATGATTGCAACGTAAATCGTTTATGCTTGTAATATAATCGATTGTTGAAGGTTCTCTCATCTTTCTCTCTCATTAGCAACGAGGCCTACAACTCTTTCTTTTCAAATCCCCGCAAATCAGCTTAAAACAAACTCCGGTCATCCTCTCAAATCCTTTCATATCCATCCTTGTTAAATGGTACGCAAGCAGTGTGTAATAGCCTTTATATGTAATATTAAGAAGGGTGGGCAAGTTTAATGACGGAAAATGAGAATGCTACAATGAATAAGTGGTCACACAAGACAAAATAGAGAATGAGTTCAATCATTAGAGAGAAGGTAGAGACCTCCCATAGTAGAAAAATTGGTACAACTTTGTCTTTGATGGTTTGGGCATATGAGGAGGCGGTTGACCGCTCAAGCAAGATAAGCCAATGCTTAAAGGTATGAAGAAATTTACAAATCAAACCATTGGGAGACATTTGGAGATAAATGGCCTATCTTTACATTTAATAATGACAGAACTTTATGGGGCTGTATGATTCATAGAGCCAACTCAGTGCAATGGGAGAAGGCTTAGTTGTTATTGCTGTTGTATAATTACACATCTAAAAGTGATTTTAATCAACATATTCAAACATTGCTTTTTATCCAAACCATTTCACTTCAAAATCACTTTTAACAAAATCAAGGTCATTCAAAATCAAGTTTGCAAGAACTCACCCTAACGCATCCTTTTTGACACATCTCACCCAAACACACTAGAAAATACAAGCAGGAAAAACCTATATGTCTTGTCCAACGACACCGAAACACATGGAACCCTAACAGTCATCGTGGTAGAACTCAAATAGCTAATTTTGTATTTCCTATAACTGTTGAATCCTCTAGATAACTAAATTGGAGTGCTGGCAAATTTATCTACTTAGAGCCTATGATTTACGGATAAAGATGAATAAGAAAGTAAGCAGAGACAAGTGCTCATACTCACATACATATACTGGGCAACAACAAAGATAACATCAAACCCTCCTAGCAAGATCAACAAAATGAAACAAAATACAGGAATAAATAAACTAGTAAAGTAATAGGTGAACGGACCTCAAATCGTATATTCTTGTAAACGAGCTCTTCGACGTTGCTACCAACAGTAGGGTTGGTAGTTACAACCTCACCCAGATGCAATTTGTAAAGGGTCGTGGTTTTTCCAGCGTTATCTAATCCAACAACAACAATCTTATACTCTTTTGCAGGGAATAACATGAACCAGAACCTCGATATCATTGCCCCCATCCTCAATCTACTTCTAAAAGAATCCCTATACAATCAAACGAAAAACCCCATCAAATGGGAACACAGAGGTATCTGAAAAATCAGATTTTCGATCAAAAAAGCTACAAACTTGCGTTGGATCAATTATACAGTTAACAGATCGATAAAACACGCAAAATACATGAACAGCTCAGAACGAAAAGATCGAACCTGGCAGCGCTGTTTACAAGGAGAATCGGAGTCTGTGGGAGAAAGGGGGAATTGAAATCGTGAGAGCCCCAACTTAGAATTTTCAATTTTGTTTTGTATTTTTTTAGTTTTCAGAATCGAAGGAAGAGTAAAACAAACAATTAAAAAGGCTTCCTGTAATCAATGTCCAGTGGCCACACACGTCAGCCATAAGCAATTATTTTAATAAAAAAATGTAATTGTTTTAAGAGTTATCACTTATCTTCTGTTAAGAAAATGAGTAATGATACAAACATGTGACATACATTCAGTTGACATCGCTGATGTGACGAAAAATATTAATTTTTTAAACTAACGTGTAAAGGGTCTAAATTTAAAAATGAAAAGTCTCTCTGCCTTTTTCACTTTCACTCTCTCACTGTTTTGACTCTCTCATTCTCATTGCTCTCTCACTCTCATGCTCTCCCGTTCTCTCATTACTCTCATGCTCTCTCGTTCTCTCATTGCTTTCGCTCTCTGATACTGTCTCGTTTTGTCATTGCTCTCTGACTCTCTCATCCTCGGTTCATCGTCGGTTTAAGATAAATGTTGGATTTTTATATCATTTATGTTTAAAAAAGAAGTAAAGGTTGTTCTTTTAAGTCGTTTTTGTTGTTTGTCATTTGATTTTTGTGTGGAGTTTGTGGTGGTTGAAGTAAAGTTTCGGTTTTTATGTGTCAAAAGTTGCTTTTTTTTTTCGTTTTCCATCAAAAGTTGTTAAAGGAGAGTCTTTTATGATGTTTTCATGGAAAAGGAAATGTTTTTCATCCTTTAAATGTTGGTCTTGTATGATTTTCGTATGGGGTTTAGGTT
>Ga0099825_1006184_pt1 | contig 15080 bp, 7 predicted proteins | sample SiratroredBW_FD_76838 | JGI IMG/M metagenome (GOLD analysis project Ga0099825, IMG submission 76838) | Root nodule microbial communities of legume samples collected from California, USA - Siratro red BW | ecosystem: Host-associated > Plants > Roots > Nodule | place: USA: California | collected... | reverse complement strand
TTTTATGTCACAATTTTATAAATTAAAATTGACTTAATATATATATATATATATATATATATATATATATATATATAAAATATATTAAAATATAACATTTTAAAAATATATTAATAATATATTATATATATAAAAAAAAAAATATATAAATAAAATATACAAAAAAATATATTATATATATATATATATATATATATATATATATATATATATATATATATATAAACTGAAAAAACCATGTGAATTAAAAATATCATATTTAAAACTTACAATTTTATGTAATATCAATCATTTAGACACACTATATTTACTCACTATAGACTTTTTAGTTTTGTACATGTCTTAATGATGGGAGTCAGTGTTTTGCATTGTAATTTACGTAAATTAAAAACTTAAAAAAAAAAGTAAATATCAGAATTTTAATTGTCAATTATACATTTTAATCTTTCGTAACATTCTATCTTTTTATTCTTAAATTAAATTATATTTTTAGCGAAGATTATATTACTGAATATATTTTACTCTTATATTACCAATCATTGTCATTCAATGGAACCAAAAGTAAATTGAAACATCGTAGTATACATTTTTTAATGTGAAAATTTTGATCTGTTCTTTTTTTGTTACAAAAGTTGAAATAAAAAAAAAAACAACAAAGAAATAAAGCAAGGTAACTAAATGCAAATCATGTTCATAGACAACGATAACCCAATAACTGTCAACAGGACTCAACTATAGATAAACTCAGTCATGGAGGGTCCTATATTTATCATAATTCATATAACAGGCCCCTTTCAAGACGAACCAACTTCCTTTTTTTTTCTAAGGAATCAAAATAAATTAAAATCATTAATGAAAATACTTATAATCATGTATAAATTTGTTTCATATTTTGTATTAACAATTGACATAACATATTCTTTTATATGAATTTCAACCGGTGAAATAGCCAAATTTCATAAAAACAGATATTAATAACTTCAAAATCATTTGCGCCAAAGAAATGTAGAATAAGAAAATAAGATTATATTTACAATATAATTTTTATTTATTAAATAAGTGCATAATTTTTATATTGCAGTTTAATTTCATTAAATGATCATAGTATAACGAAAAAATTATTTGACAGTTCTTTGACAATATATCCTTAGCGGATATTAAAACAAATAAAACTACTAAATATATGAAGATGGTATTCAAACAATCATATTAATATCATTGATCTCAAATATTGTATAAAATTTTTCATAATTTTATAACAATAAAAAATGCTAACTATTGCTAAAAATCACGGCAAGAATTTATAATTTGTAGAAATAATTAACCCATACATCAAAACTATTCCCCGCTAACATGTCCCACTAATTAAGCTTCACTTACATTATTTTATCAACAAACTCCAACATAGTAACATTTAAAAATCAATTTGTCCATCAATATCCCCTCGCCAATCAATTTCTTTTCACCAATCCTATGCAAAGCACCTCATCATAAACAAAACTTCTAACTTATCAGTTTTATGTTGTAAACAAATTATATTATCTTACATAATAAAACAACAACTTGAATGACGAAGTTATTTAACTATTGTAAGAGTCAAGTTTACTTATCTTTTTTATTTGACATGAATTACGAAGTTAAGTTATTTAACTTTTGTAAGAGTCAAGTTTACTTATCTTTTTATTAGACATAAGTGAGTCATGAATCAATTTATATACAGAATTATGATAATATCTTTAATCTACCTTTGTAGTGTTCTTTTAATTTTTCATTATTGTCAACATTTGGAGGTATTATGTTAGTCAAACTTTATTGTTCATTCCGATGGGATGATGATATAAACATGTTTTTTCGGTGAGTCCATTTATAAATGAGAACTCGAGGAATGAAGATGCCACTTCATTATTGCATTCAGTTTGAAAGTGCCTTTTCAAACATAATTTAAATTTTGTGTGTTTTTTGTAAACGGTGAGTTGAAGAAAAAAGAGTATCTCCCTTCTTTTTCGTGGCTTTTTTTTGGATATCCCAAAGATCATCTCATTGTTTTACAGGTGAAATTAACTTTCACTATTGTTAATCATTGAAAGGGTAACTTCAAACCCGTCTCGGCAACTAGGGTTTCTCTAGCCTATTCCATAGGGTTTATTTGTTTAATATGGTTTTGGAATTGGAAAAGAACCTTAACTTTATGTTCTACCACATTAATTCTTTTGTCTCATGCATGTATGCAATAATTAATCATTAATATATTTTTTAGCTGAAAAGTCATTTTTGAATATTTAATAATTAAGTAATTCTAACATTTTGAATAAAAGAAAAACCGTTCAAGAGAAAATAATGTGAAAAGTTAAAAGAACTTGAGGAGGAAATATTAAATTTCATGACAAGCTATAGAAAGAAAATAAAAGGAATGTTTCTATTCTCAATTAAGAACTAATTATTGTTATTATTATTATTATTATTATTATTATTATTAAAAAAATACTATGAACTATTATTCATTAATTTAACTATAGTTTAGAGTCAATTGTTACTTTTAATTAATCAACTTACAAAAGTAACAATTACTTATAATTTATCAATTAACAAACATGTTGCTTAAACTTTTATTGGTAATGTAAATCAACATGTGATTTAACACCCTATCATTACATTTGGATATACTCACATATTAACACCCTATCATTACAGTTACAAAACAGCACAAATAAAAATGGTAAAAGAATGATATAAAATATTCCATGTAAATTAATCAATAAGGGTAAAATATCAATCAAATGCTTAAAAAATAGATAAATTTCAAAAGATTATATTAAACTTTGAATTCATAAATTAATATTTGTCATATTATATGGTCTATCTTACAATTATATTCTAATGATATTGATGTCATATAATAATAATAACAATCCTTGTCAACAAATTTCTCATATATTTATCCAGTTCAAATAATATTTTTTCTCCAACTAGAAGAAATAAACTTTAGTCAACTCTTATCATTCAATAATTTTACGTATACAATTAGGATAAAACTTAAATATCCATAATTTAATATTCACATTATAGGTCATTAATTTAGTGTATTAATATTAACTATTATCTTTTCATATTTTATCATCCAATTTCATTTAAAAATAATAGAATCAATTAAACAACAAATATGAGTTCGAATTATTTCAATACACAACGTAGTCATTTAAAAATAATTTAAGACAATGAAATTGAATTACAAGTTGTCGAGAAATATTACTTAAACAAGATATAATCGCTCAAGAATATTATTATAATATAAGAGATAAATAATATGAAATCCTTTTAATAACAAATGAAAATTATCTATCTTCTTCTCTACTCAAACTATAAATCATTGCTTATGCAACAAATCAAGTTACTCTGAGTCATATTTGAATGCAACTATAAAAACAAACTACATTTGAGTGATATAAATAAATAGATTTCAGACATGTCAAAACACAATCTTAAATGATCAAAACTTGATTTTTTTTTTTATTTTGAAGTATTTAATTCAACTCCAAGCTTAATATAAAACATTGAAATCAAATAAAAAGACTGTTTCATTTTAAGATACTTTTGCCTAAATTAAATTACCTAGATAAATTCATTTTAGAATATTTAAGCTTTTCTTTCACCTTAAAAAATTTACAACAATGTAAAAGTCTTTTTCTACCCTCCTCTTCTTCTTTATGTTATGCTTCTTGATGTTATTCTTCATCAAACGTCATCACTCGTCACTCTCATCTTCTATCGCTTAATATTATTTTTGTTTCTTCACTCATTTTCCTTGACACCACTCTTCACCTTACTCCTATTTAACACTCTTACGTGTCATATAGGTCCACCAGCGAAAAAGAAAATGTGTTTGTTTTTGTTGTATACATAAGGATAATTTCGTCAATTTTATCAATTTCGTCAAAGTGGTTAGTCGTGTACATCTAAGTGGTTAGCTAAGTTCATAACTCCGACACCCATATTAAATTCCTACTTGTGAGTTTTTCCAACCTTAAATAACTGGTTAGTCTTGTATATCTAAGTGGTTAGCTACGTTCATAACTCCAACACCCATATTAAATCAATGCCTTTGAGTTATTCCAACCTTAAATAACTGGTTAGTCGTGTACATCTAAGTGGTTAGTTACATTCATAACTCCGACACCCATATTAAATCTTGTGAGTTTTTTAATCTTAAATAACTGGTTAGTCGTGTACATATAAGTGGTTAGCTACGTTCATAATTCCGACACCCATATTAAATCAGTACATGTCAATTATTCCAACCTTATCAAGGTGGTTAGTCATGTACATATTGATAAAATTGACAAAATTATCCTTCCATATACAACAAAAGTAAACACATTCTCTCTTTTTTACTAGTGAGACTCATATAACACTTAAGAATATCAAATGAAAGTTAAATGAACAGTGGTGTCAAAGTATCATTTCTCTTTTCTCATATAACCCTTTTCCCTTACGTAACTATTCTCACTCTTATAATTTTAGCACTTACTAAATTCCTTTTTCTGCTCCGAATCTATACCCAACCAGCAGCATCCTCAAAGCCACTCCATTTTCACTCATTTTCACCCACACCTTTTGGAAACTCATGCTCTTTAACTTCATGTTCTTTCCAAGTTTATCACTTAACAACTTTCTCATTGTTCAGCTCCCTCTCTTTTAGCTCAGTTACTTTTCAACCAAGTTGTTGTTTTCTAAGAAAGAGGAAAACGAAGGTGGAAAATTTCCAGATTTTGTGCATTCAAGTTCAGCATTTGAGCTCTACTTTGTTTCACTGTGTTCGATTTATTCAGCTCTTTCTCACTCTCTTTAACCAAAAATGCCGATCTAGTTCTTTTCAGCTACCAGCAAAATTGTGCAAATTGTCTCCTTTTCATTCTTTTGGTGGGGTTGGTTTCATCTTATGGACTTGTTATTTGGAACCAATTGCAACATTCAAGTTGCCCTTCCGCGATACCATTCTTTTGTTTCTTATAAAAGTCTGAACCTTGAAAAGTAATCGCATTCTACGAAACGGTCTCTTCTTTAGTCTAATTTTGGTCCCATCTATACCTAAAAAGTTCCAAATTTTAAAAACCAGTCCCTTCTTTTCCTGTTATTTTCCACAAGAATGAAACGTGCTTTTACTCTGGGATCTCTTATCTGTCTTCCTTTTGCAGCTATTAATCTTACTGGCTCTCAACACTGTCGAATTTCAAGTTGCTTTGACAATATTATGGTGGTACATTGTCAAGTTGTATGTTCGCATGTTGGCCATGGTAGCAGTAGTTGCTCATTGGATTTTGGAGCTCTGGACTATTCTACAATGATTCATTCCGAAAGCTTCTTCCTGCCCATTCTTCTCTACCTAATATTCCTAGAAATAGCTGATTTTGCTCTTACCCTTTCACTCCTAAACAATTTGGCCTTGCCAAAATGTAACATAGGCAATTGTGTCTTCACTGCTTCAGGCTCTACTGATTGCAGGTGCCCTTTTTGAGGTAGGTGAGTCTAACCAATTTCTGGTTCCCTATGAATACAAGCGTGAATCAGTTATCCAATATGTATGGAATTTATCCTCCTGGTTATTCAGTTATTTATTCAGTTATTATAAGTAGTTTGCAGCAGCAGTTATGTCTGAATGACACGCAGTGTACAGTTGCAACCTTTTCTAACAATGGTACACCACACTGTGTAGGGAGTTTATGATGACAGAAAGTAATTTTATGAAAAAGTGGACAAGGAACAGCACAACCCTAGATTTCCTTACTTAGTGAGCCCATTGCAGTAGGCCCAAATAGTATTGACGTAGGCCCAAATAGGCAAAGGTTGGATTCACTGTATGTAGATTTTCTTCTTCTGATCAGGAACTTCCAAAGTTAAACAAGTTTTTAATGATTCTAGATATTAAAGGAGACAGTTTGCATTTTGTTAACAACATTTCATGCGTATTTCATTCATTTACCTATTTAATTTGTATAATTTTTTATATAATTCATAAGTGCTTTTTCTTTACAAATTTAATTGAAATAATGTGTTTTCAAATATTTAATTATAATTAATACATATGTTTTCCACAAATTCAGTGCACAAATTATCCTTTTACATTACTTTTCATTTGGAATTTACTACTGGAGTGAACCTAAAATAATTGAAAATATATTTGGAATATAGCTTGTAAAATTAAATTTGGTTAAACTAAAGTTAACAAAAAAAAAAGATCATATTGATTTGGAACAAACTTAGACGATGTGTGGTATTAGAGAAAGTTTTTTGCCAGAATCATAATATTTGAAAATTAGGAATCCATTTCCGATCATATTTATAGTTTTCTAGAAATATAAATGACTAATGTATATATAGTTTTGTCAAAATCTTTAATTTGTTACACACTGAATAGTTTACAACAAAATAGGTTGACTTTGATAGGAAACGAAAGACCAAACACTTCAAAAAAAATTTCAGCCCATATGTCCAATGACATCGTTATAAACATATTTTTATAACTCATTAAAACATGTTCAAATTCAGTAAATTGAAATAGAAACAAGTTTTACCTAATTCCACCAATGATGCTATTATTTCAAAAATACATTAAAGATAATTTAAATATGAATATCATCCTTAATAAATAAATATGATTAAAGAAAATTTTAAAAATATAATTATTTTTTATATAAAATTAATTAAATTTAACAGTCACAAAGACACTGAAAGCAAATATATTAAACACATAAAGAAGATTATAGCTTTAGATTATCATGTATATATGTATTGTATGATTGTTAACTTCTGTAATAATTGTATTATTGGCCCGACCGATTAACATATCTAAACTATATTTGTACCTTAAAATATTCTTGACCAACAGATGTATCTTTTCACAAGCTGACCGAGATGTAACCCAGATATCTACATCTCAGTCCATATATGAGAACTTCATTTTGACATGTCATTGACAGAAAACACGTGACGAATTATCACCTAAAACATGCAAAGAAGTAAAGATGAGGCTCCTAATAAATTAAGTCTGTGGTCCAAACACCTAAGGCCCATGAGGAAACCTACAAATAGGAAAATGATATCAAGACATAAGGTACTCTTATAATGATCTTATTCATTCTCTAATATTCGAATCTTTAACTGACTTGAGTGTCGGGATACTTGGACAGACTCTTCCCAAAACTGAGAACATAACTAGGAGTAGAAAAAAATTATAACAAGAATTTGAAAACAGTCAGAACCAACCAAAGACTCGACAATAAACTAAACTAACCGATCTTGTAATCACAATAATTATTTTAAACATTGAAAGTGATTTTTTTGATAATATTCAAAAAAAAGAAAATAAATTGACAATAACCGTATAGTTATGGATTATCATTTAAAGTGATTTTTGACAGAATAAAATCTTAAAATCACTTTCAAAAGTTTATTAAAAAATTTCTCTTTAATCTTCTACTTAAAAAGAAAAGAAAAATGATTGTTTTTTAAAAGCTTTATCTTTTCTTGGCACCGGCTTCTGCAACTTTTGGTTGCAATGTCGACTTTTCCACTAAAAGTTGTATCATTTAATTAAGTATCTTTTAACACACTTTGTTAACTTAATTACTCCCCTATATAACCTCGACCGAAAAGGTGTGGCTCCTGTTCATAGAGAGTAAGCTGGCCCGGGTTCTTCGATAGTTTTTTCCCTCTTATCAAGATTTGTTTGAACACTTTCAATAAAAGTTTATTATAAATTTCCTAGTGGTAGTAGTTTAGGATTTCATATTTACATACCTGATATATATCTATTATATTTATGGCAGGCCAAGAAACTTTTCAACCTCTCAAATAGTTTTATGCTTTGAAAATTCCTTCATATGCTTCTCACACAGAGAATATGTATTTTCAGCTGAGTGATCAATCTATGGTTTCTCACTTTCTCTATCAACAACACTTGGATTTTGCTGAAATCAAAGGAAGTAAGGGTCTTATTCTGTGTCCACTCTATGTATTCAAACTGAACTTTTCCACACAGAAAAAGTTGTGCTAGTGTTTTAGCGTGGACCCTTGAAGATTTAGCTGTAGCAGAAACTGATATGGCTACAAGAACTCAAATCAAGTGGCAGAAGCTTGAGGAAACAAAGCAGAAAAGATCAGTGACAAGGCCATGTGAGCATGCTACTGCTTCTTCTAACTCCCAAGACCAAGGTATTAGGAATGATGCGGAAGATGGTAATGGAGATGTTTGTTCAAGTGGTTGTGCTACACCAAAGGGTAAAAGGTTCAGAATACCAGAGGTGCTAACATGTCCACCAGCTCCAAAGAAGAGAAGGACACTGGCAATACCCAGTTGCTCATCAAAGAGATCTCCAGTAACACTTTTTGCTTCACCAGATATAGAGTTGTTCTTCTTTTCTGCACTCTGAAATGTTTCAGCTTGAAGCTTCAATTCAGTTCCAAGAAAGTATGAAGCTCAGTTCAGTAGCTGACTGTCAAAATAGCTGATCCTTGGAAGAGACAAAGTTTGTGACTATATATGTTGCAGTGTGCACTTACGTACTCTGATTGTTATTACTTAGGATGACTTTTTTTTTTTTTTTATTTACTCTTGTCTGGTTTTGGCTTTAGTTTTGCTGGCTGGTGTGTGGTGCAACAGATCAAAATTTCTAAGCCATGAAGTTCTTTTCGTGTGAAATTGATTTATCAGTTATCTAATGCTCTAACTTTCTCAGGGTATGCAGTTTCAATTTGTATCATAACTTAGATGCCATTTGGGAAATTATATGTATGGCCTGCTCAAGAATTTGATTGTCTTTGGCTTCATCAGTGTAATTTGTATTATTATAATGAGTAGACTAATTAATAGACACTTTGCTTGGTGAATATGTGTTCATGTATATGATATCTTTCTAAAGTTAAACTAGCCTAATAATATTACTTTTCTTTTGCTAGTGCTATCTCCACGCTATATATAAAGAAAGATGAGGAAAAAAAGCAACTTTTGAATGTGGAAGTGAATGCTTTTGATTTTGAATATTCCTTCATCTGGTCCTTATACCTCTTTGCACGCTTCTTTTTGTCATCTCTACAAGACTAATAAAAGGCACTCTGTAGATACCAGCATTGTACATAAATGAAGCATTTATTAATTGTGTATTTATTATATCTCATTCCTTAATTAACATGAGTATTGGATTATTGTATATGTAGAGACATTTAATTTCTCAGTGAAGTAAAATTCTTAATACAACAAAAAGAGACATCTCAATATGCAAAGAAGGGTACATTTGGATTTTTTGAAGTTGATGCCAACCTTGCAATAACACAGTCCACACATAATGCAGATCTATGTTAAGGGAGTCTAATTCTGTCTTATTATAGATAGGTATATATGTTCTTTATGCGGCACTGCATGAACTCAGAAGCCTCCAGTTTACTTTATATGATTAAAGTTGCATATCTGTTAGAAAGAATAAACCTGAGGCAAATTAAAATGTTGCCTATCATTATCATTGCCATTCTTACCTTTGACAGTGCTAAAAAAAGAATAGAAAATGGAAATAAAAGTACAGCATGTGCAGCAGCAAAATGAGAATCCAAAGATGGATTGCTTTGTGATGGCATATCTAACCAAAAAGTGAAATAGTGTACAAATGATGCTTCTTATTTTTGATTTACTAGTGTTTAAGTGAAGTTTTAACTATTCCAGCTGAAAATCAAACATGTCATAAGTGTTATTCCTGCAAGAAGTAGCAAACAAACACTGTATTACTTGTTTGTCTAATAAGCATATATATATATATATATTAATTTACAATTTATTTAATGACAATCAGATTCTATTTATGCTTAATTATGTTAAATTTCTGTTGTTATGAATGCGATGCTAGTATTTCTAAGTTACTTCAGTCATGTTTAATCTGAGGATGGCCATTAAAAAGAGTAACACTCTGAACACTACGCAAGACACATTAAACATCTCATAAATTGGCATAGGTTACATATTATAGAGGGAAGACCCACATCGGATATTTTGTTTTTCCACTGCATTTGATTTCCCTTGTGTTTTTTTATTTGATATATCATATATGACTACGTTGACTCATTTTTATTTGACTAATATTGTTCACCTAATATTCTATCTTTCAAGTTATTCAACTTTTAAGATTAAGTTATTTAAGAAAATTAAAACGTTCTAGATATTAGTACATTACGGAAGCTAATGTCCATAATATAATAGATCATAATTATATTACGTAAACTAGCTTTTGCAAAAGTATTTTTGTCAAAATGGTCAAAAGAAAAAGAGTAGATGGGTTTGCAAATAGATCTTGCAAGTTGAAGTTTGCAAATTTCAGAAGAAATGGGTTGAAGAGAGTGTTTCTTCCTGCACCTCCAAATTTTAAAAAAATCTCAAGTCTGTCCTTCAGTAAATTACTATGCTATCTTTGATTTTGAAAAATAATAAAACAGTACAGGGAGATAGGAGACGAAAGGTGAGATGATGGTGGTGCCGCAAGGTTGTGCATGGTAGTGTGGGCGGGTGCTGTGCGACGTCGACGGTGGCGGAGGAGTGAAACTATGGCGGCGCGGCAGAGTAACAGTGGCAAAACATCGTTCAAGATAAGTGGGGTGGGTTGGGATAGTTCGGAACATGTGTTCTGAACAGTATTTTTGTTTCAGGAATGAATTATGGAATTAAGTGTTCCGTAATATTAAATTTGGGGTGCTAACATATTATGGAATGATCCATTCCGTAATAGTTTTTATTTTGTGTTGCGGAACCACCTGTTCTGGAATACTGTAAATTTTTGAATTACAGAACAGGTTGTTCCGTAACATATTTTTGAAGATTTGAGTTTAATGATCTTGATTTTTGTTGCGGAACCACCTATTCCGCAACGTGTATACGGATCCGTATACATGTTGCAGAATAGGTGGTTTCGCAATACGTTTAGACACCTCCCAATGTTTTGCAGAACCACCCGTTCCGCAACTTGCATACGGATTCGTATACAGGTTGCGGAATGGGTGGTTCCGCAACACATTGGGAGGTGTCCAAACGTATTGTGGAACCATCCATTCTGCAACTTGCATACTGATCCGTATACACGTTGCGGAATGGGTGGTTCCGCAACAAAAACAGTTCAAAATACCCCACCCTTAAATCGCAGATCCCACGAAATCTTTCCAAATACATTACAAATCTTACAATAGATGATGTCTACCTCAAATGATTATAAAATACAATGTTAATCGACGATTTCGGATTGAAATGTGTACCCAAATTGCAGCTCGAAACCAGGGGAGGTGGCGCACGCATGGACGGAATGGCAGAAATGGAAGGAGAAAGATTTTCAAGAATTAGGATGCAAGGATAAAATAGTTTGCATAATACAAAATTAACACTATTTTTATCTGTTTTGCAAATTTTGGAGGTAAAAAAACTATTTGGAGGTACAGGAAGAAGCACTCGGTTGAAGAACATGCGAAATGGTCAGACCAATGAGGACAATTGAACACTGCTTAGGTAACATTAATTGGGCTGGGCATTGGCACAAAGTGGGCTGACAAAAATCGTAGAAATCATAATTTTAGACATTTTCTTCTATCATCCCATACTTCATTCTCTCACGAACATTAAAATAAATCAAGAATCTAGATATGTGTTAATATTTCATAATTAATTCAAAAAAAAACTAATTTATGTAATTTAAAATGTAATTTTGAGTTATATAATTTAGAATATGATTTCAAATTATACAATTTAGTTTTAAATTATGTAATTTGGACTATATTATGAATTTCGTAATTTAACGTTATATTCTAAATTATGCAATCAGCAGTCTAAAATATAACTCAGGATTATGTAATTTATAAAAATTTAAAATTTCATAATCTCAAAATACGAAATATAGTTTTGAATTGCTTAACATGCAATAAAGTTTCAAAAAACTCTTTTAAATTATCTTTTGTATTTTATTAAGCCTTTGCGCTTCTAGCGAGAGGTTGGGTCATTTCTTTTAACTTTCGTTTTCAGTTTGCCTATTTAATAGGTACCAAACCTTTTTATTTGTTACGTTTTCCATATCATTAAAATAATATTTTTCCGTTTTCTTTCTCTTATACGTGTCTTCCTTTCTCCTGCTGCATTCTTTTTACGTTTGATCTGTCACACGCAGAGTTTACGTTTTTATTTGTAAGGGGCAACAATGTTTTCTTCCGTCCAGCGTAACATTTGCGCCGAGCCATGGAATTAGAATTACAATATTGTCTAATTCATAAATGACTATTAAAACAATAATTACAAGCTTACGGAAACAACAAGTTTAAAATTTGAAAGGAGCGAGATTTTTTATTTAAATAATAGGCATGAATATTTTGACAGATATATTATAACAAGAAACCGATAAAAGATCTAAATTTTCAAATTAATATACACTGATCTAAATTCATATTATTTCCTAAATATAAATTCATACTTTTTAAAGGAAATTTTTTTTATTAGTTTAGGTTACGCAAGGACGGGTTAAGCTACATTCAAGTTATGAAATTAGGTTAGGTATAGTTTCTTAAGTTGGGTTGAGTCGAAGTTATATAAGGTTTACTTAAGTAAGATAAACTAAACATTTAAATCAAGTTAGGCTAGACTAAACTCAACTCATGTTAGGTCAAGTCAAGCCAAAGTCAGGTTGGATCAGATCAAGCTCAAGTTATGTTGGATCGGGATCAAGTTAAACTAAAGTCAAGTTGGGATAGACCAAACTTACATCAGTCTTGATCAAGCCCAGATTAAGTTAGCCTAACTCGAGACCATGTCAAGTCGTTTAGGTTAGGATTAGGTCAATTTTGTTTGTGTCAAGTCAAACTAAGTAGAGTCAAGTTTAAGTCGAACTAGACCCACTTGAAATCAGATGAGTCAAATTCATGTCAAATTAAGTCTAAATGAGTTAGCTCATGCCTACATTAAATTAATTAGGGTTGGACCCACATCAGAGAAGGGCCTAGGTTAGGCCAAGTTCAGTCGAACTTGGTTGACTAGAGTGGATCAAGCTTACACCATGTTGAGTCAAGTCATGTCGAGTCTATGTTGGATCAAGCTTAGGTTAGCCAACTTGAGTCATAACCATGTTAGGCCAAACCCACCTCAAGCCAAGTCAGGTGAGGTCGGGCATACTCAAGTTGGACTAGGCTAGACCTAGGTTAAAATAAGTTAGTTTGGGTCGAGTTAGGCCTATGTAACATTAGTCCAAGTTAATACCATGTCAAGCTGGTTGAGTTGGGATCATATCAAGTTGGGTTCGACCAGACTCGAGTTAGGCAAAGTTGGACTAAGTTCACATCAAGTCGAGTCAGGTCGAGCCCTCATCAAACTGGGTTAAGTTAAGTTCAAGTTAAGCTAGATTGGGTTGGGACCACATTGTGTTAGGTCTGATCAGGTTCATGTCAAGTTAGCTAGGGCCCATGTCAAATTAAATCAATTTAAGCTCAGGTTAAGCCCAGGTTAAGTTAGTTCAGGTGAGACCATGTTATGTTGGTCGAGTTTGACACATCTTATTTAGGTTCAATTAAGCTGGATGAATTATGTTGTCGAGTTGGAGTTATCTCAGACCAAGTCAGGCTATGCCCACGTCACGTCAAGTCAGGTCAAGTTGGGGTATAGGTCAAGAATGATGAGTGAGTTAAGCCTAAGTCATACAAGATTGAGTCTGTTTGAGTTGAGATCATGTTAGCCTAAGTTACACAAATTGGGTTAGGCAAAGCTTATGTTAAGTTAAGTTGACTCAAGCACATGTCAAGTTGAAATAGGTTGAATTTAGATCAAGTTAAATTGTGATTTAGTTAAGTTGAGTCTAGATCAATCCGAGTCAGGCAAAACTAAATCTATGTTAGATTGAATTTAACCAAATTAAACATAGCAGGCTAGAGTTGACAAAAACGTTAGGTTGAATATGATAAGTATGAGATTAAATTAAACAAATTCGAATCAAAATTTAAATCTAATTTAAAACAAATATAAAAACTAGAATTAATCTAATTTAATTTAGATTATAAAAATTGAATTCAATTTTATTTAAATAAAATGATTTAGATTTTAGATATAAAGATCCGGATTAAATTTAAATTAAATTCTAAAAAATCTAATCCGTAATCATTCTATAGCTAAAGAGTGAAAGGAGAAAGTATAGGATGGTGAAAGAAATTTATGAGAGTTTAATATAAATTTGCTGCAGTTTCAAACTTCATCTACTGGGAAGAAAGAATCCAATCTTTCATACACGAAAATAATTTATGAAATATAATAATAAAATGTACGGTTTAATTAATTTAAATTCTAAATGCTATCAAAAGTTGATTTTCTGTGTTAAAACATTTTACAAATTAAAAGCTAAATTTCCTTTGAATTTAAACTTGTAATCTTAATAAGTAAATTCCATACTTGTAAGTAACTTTTTCGAGCTTTTATTTATAATTAATTGTTTATAAAGTTCTATTATAACAAAAAAGAATCATTTTCGAAAAAATTGTTTCTAGTTTAACCATACTTTAATTCTAAACAGATTCAAATAATAAATTAAAACTGATCTTGGATTTACAAGTGAGCAATGCTTTATAAGTGAACAATCCATGCATCTACTGAGAAAAATGGCAAACTCTGAGGAGATGAAGGCTCGTCTCTTCATCATGCAAGCACCTGTTACACACAAAAACAAAACATGTTTCTATAGACACGAAAATGGCCAGTGGATAGCTACCATGGAAAGTTAGCCAAAAAAAAAAAAAAAGTGTTAGTGATTTTCAGATAATGGTAATTTACAAACCCAAAACTAGTTTTTAAATAGACTTGTAGGCAATTGAATCTTGGTAAGGCATCATTCGTAAGAAGAAACCGTAAAATATTTTCATCCACTTTTTTATATATTTAATATAAATAACTATTGTAATTTTTTTTATTAGTGGAGTTTAATATATATATATATATATATATATATATATATATATATATATATATATAATTTATTTAACAAAAATATTAAATTTTTTTTTATTTTATAGATATATATATATTAAAAAAACAC
>Ga0099825_1006181_pt1 | contig 15087 bp, 6 predicted proteins | sample SiratroredBW_FD_76838 | JGI IMG/M metagenome (GOLD analysis project Ga0099825, IMG submission 76838) | Root nodule microbial communities of legume samples collected from California, USA - Siratro red BW | ecosystem: Host-associated > Plants > Roots > Nodule | place: USA: California | collected... | reverse complement strand
AAAAAAAAAATATTTTTTTTTTTTTTTTTTTTTTTTTTTTTTTTTTTTTTTTTTTTTTTTTTTTTTTTTGATATTTGTACTATCATGAATTCTAACTATGACATGTGGGCATAATCTTATTTCATGTTCTCTTTGTTTGGATTAATATTAGAAAAAGATATATTTTCTTTCATATATATTTTTTTTTTGTTCTTTCTCTGACTAAAACACGTTCTATGCTTTGATAAATTTTAATAATATTTCCGCCTTGAAAAGGAAGTTACAACTTTTTCCGTCAAAATAATTACCCTTGTTTCAATCAATTTCCTATAGAATTTTTTCAATTGTTTAACATACAATTTTATATGGTTTAGTGACTAAAAAACAATATCATTTATTATACAATAATGTATGTATTCTTTTTAATGACCGAATAATGTTTGTCACTGAGTAGCATAATTTAGAATACGTGTGTAGCTTTATAATAGATTTAAATTATGGTTATTATTGAACATTAAACTTACTTATCAGTTATAGTGACGGGAATGGTGATAGATATAAGATAGGTTAAGACAGAATTAGTATTACATAATTTGGTTGTTAAATTATGTAAAAAGAAAGTCTATTTTCTATTTCCTTTTAGCTCTAATGTCACCCTCTTAGGTAATCTCCTTCGTTTTCTTTCCTTCTTTTTCTTTCTTTTCTTACATTTTTATTTATTTTTTTCTTTATTGACCTTCTTCCTCTTGTCTCGTTCAATTTCATCCCTCTTTCTTGTCACCTCCTTTGTGCTTGATGTCTTGTGCTTGATCTCGATTACATACTATCTTTACAAAAATAATGAAAGGTAATATATAAGATTGAATAGTCAATTAGAAAAAAGAAACAAAATATTTTTTTCTTAAAAATAATGGTGACCATGTCCTTGAAATAAATAGTTTAATAATTCTTATGTTATTAGGAATGAATGCATCATTTATTTGCCTCATACCTAAAATAGAAAATCCTCAAAAGATGAATTTAGGTCGATTTCTTTAATAGAATGTGTATATAAAATAATATTAAAAAAATATATGGTAGGATGGATAAAAGGAATACTAACAAACATTATATATATAAAAACGATCAATCGTTTTTAAGGAAAGATGTTTATTGAATGGAGTAGTGGTAGCAAATGAGGTAATTAAAAAGATGAAATGAAAAAAGGAAGGAAAATATAATAATTAAGGTTGATTTTGAGAAGGTTTATGACACAATTAACTAAGATTATCTTGCATATATGATGGGAAGATTAGGATTCAGTCTTAAATGGATGAGGAGGGATGCTTAGAGTTTTCAACAATATTAGTTTTAAGAGAAGAGTTCAAACTTGAGAAAAGGCTTAGGCAAGGAGATCTCCTAGCACCTTTCTTTTTCCTTATTCTAGTTGAGGTATTATCATGTACAATTAGGCAAATATAGATAAAAGGGATAATGAAAGGAATAAAGATGGGAAGAAAGCCATAATATGATGTTAGTCGAGTTGTTGTTCCTCTCATTTATTTTTCTACAGTTAAGTTTCTTCAAGGAAATAGGGTCATGAGGTAGTTTAGGTTACACCAACCTATTTCCATCAACCCGTTAAACTTAGATGATGTTCATAAAGATGACATGCGAGAAAGAAAAAATAAATATTGGCCCCAATATCATCAAAAGTGAATCACCATGTGGAATGATCGACATACCTGCCTAATTCAGAGGCAACAATTTGGCAGAAATAGTCATTTGTGTGACACTGCATCATATATGCAATGGTACATCTCACGTACTATCCAATATATAACCCCTCAATAAACATCGATGTCCAATGATAATGTAAGTTCATTTTGTATTAAGTTTTATATTGCAATTATTAATCACAATCATTTGTCACAGTATAACATGTTCCCCCAACCTCAACAAAGTCAACCTCAATCGAACTATCAACATATTAGATCATCTTCTAGTGCACAACAATTTCAACCTCCAAATGTTGTCGATTTTAATTTTCAACCACCTTCAATGTTCAGATACATGGATAACATTAACAACATGGTTGGAAAACTCTAATAAAAATTTCAGCTCAATTGGAGAAGAATTCACTATTGGATCTCCAAAATAACTAAGACTACTAGTGACGAGAATTTGTTGTGGATAACAACCCTTAAAAAATTTTCTGGTGTTTCTATAGACCTCCAATGGACAATCCCATCGTACAAAATGAAGAACTATAAGTGAGGAATCTTCAAGAAAAATTGCAGCTCAATCGGATAAGATTTTACTGTCGGATCTTCAAAACAATCGAGGTTGGTTGTTGTAGATAATAACTGTATCTTCATATCAACATGAAGTTCCTTCCACCTATGACATGTTCCCATCGTAGCCAAATTGGTTTCACACTCCACCACATAATATATTTGGGACTTCTTCCAACCCACCCCCCTCCCCCCCTTTCTACATACAATCAAATACCATCCATAGATTGTTATTGACCAACAACGTATTCCCAAACATTAGATAATGCAAGTGAGAATGATCATGAGAAACATGATGATAATGAAGCTGGATCACCACTTCCACAACCATCTGTCCCATCTACTAAACATGGAGCACTTAGAAGACCATGAAGACAACGTCGAAGGCCACGATGTGGCACTAAATCTCATAACTAAATATTTTCTTCCTTCTTAAATTTTATGTTCATCTTCTACTTTTACTCATCATGTGTATCGAACTCTAATGTTTTTTTAACCATGTTATTTAAACTCTAGTGTTAGAAAATTACTTGATACCAAACCCTAACAAATGAAATATTTTCATTCCGTCACATAAACAAACATACAAATTCATTGTACCAAACACAATTTCAGCACAAACTCTTTTTTTTCTTCTAAATCACGGAAAACGTGCTTGTAAGCATGATTTTTAAACGATTTTAAAAAAAGACACAACTTGTGCTTATAAGCACGATTTAAAAAAAAAATAACTCATGCTACCAGACATGATTTTATAGGTGGCAGAAAAAGGAATTTACTCATCTCGTCTCCGTATGCATGACTAAAAGTATGACAAAACAAAAATTTTATCAGAAGCTAAAGTCGTGCTTGCTAGCATGACTTTTTCATTATAAGATCGTTCTCCTAAACATGATTTACCTATCCTTGTAATTTTTTTAAAATTGACCTATTTTGATATTTTCCATATAAATCTGCACCATTTGTATGAAAAGACCGTGACACAACACTCTAATGGAGCATATGTTACCATTCATGTTGCCAAGAGTGAGTAAGAAGGATAATATCTTGTGAAGCACAATGTGGGTAGCGGTCATGTGACGTATCTAAAAATACAGAAATAATAACATAATGGTGGATGATAATGAAATATTTGCAATGACGCACCTCAAAACTTGGCCTGGATTACTAATAAATTATCTAAAACTAACTTTTATCATATTGGTGTTTATGTCGACAATCTTGTATCTTATTCATTATCTAATACACTGTTAAAATACATTAATATTGATATATAATTGGGGTAGGATTACTTTCAAGTAGCTTCAATTCATGGATATAGAGGCTAGTTTTGCTTTTGGCCTAGGGTTTGGGTGCAATGAGGGTGGGAGTTATGTCTAGTTATAGGGGGTGAGCTAGTGTATTGGTTTTCAAATGTTAGGCTTCCTTCGATAAGGGATAGAGTGGTTCTTTGGGAAGGTGAAAATGAGAGATTAGTTTGTGGGATTGCATAGGAAAGGTTGGAGTTTTTGACTGATCTGGAATTCTGATGTATCTAGTTTTATCCCTACATTTGATCTCCTCTGTTGCAGCTGTAACAGAGGCTATATACGTGGTTATTATGATAATCATGCTTTGATTCACTCTGTAGCGCTTTTTCGGAGAAGGAACTATCAAGAAGTGGACTTTAAGCCTAACTCAATCTTACAAAATCAACTTGCAAGGTGAGGTTTGCGCCCACTTATAAACCATTGAAGGGTCTCATCTCTGGTCGATGTGAGATCTCCAACACACCTCCCTCACGCCGAGACTCCTCAACTCGAGCGTGAAACTTATATGTAAGGGTGGTTCGATAGCGACCCGATAGCGGGTGGCCCGATAGGCCCAACAATCTTGCTAGGATATGCTTTGATACCATATCAAGAAGTGAACTTTAAGCCTAAATCAACCTTACAAAATCAACTTGTAAGGTGAGGTTACCAATATCACATATTGACTAGAGACGAGACATTTCAATAGTTTATAAGTGGGTGCAAACCTCACTTTACAAGCCAGTTTTGTAAGGTTGAGTTAGGCTTAAAATTCATTTCTTGATATGGTATTAGAGTCTATCCTAGCAAGGTTGTTGGGCCTATCAGGTCACCCATTATCGAGCTGCTATCGGACCATCCTTACATATAAGTTTCACGCTCGAGTTGAGAGTCTCAGCGTGAGAGAAGTGTGTTAGAGATCTCACATCTACTAGAGATAAGACATTTTAATAATTTATAAGTGGGTGCAAACCTCGCCTTACAAACCAGTTTTATAAGATTAAGTTAGACTTAAAGTTCACTTCTTAATAAAAAGAATTACATGCCTTCTTAATACAAATTTTCATTTAGTTTTTTTTTGTGAACGACACCGGTTTTATTTAGGTAGTTTAGTTTTCTTGGAGATGTTGGAGGGTAGTGGCCGTCAGCAAGTGCAGGGACGAGGATAGAGGCTCATATGGCTTAGAGAGGACCTTTGTCTAATATGGATGGATTGAAGAACTCCAAATGCCCCCTTTAGAAAAAAAATACATCTTTACTACAAATTTTTAGGTCTTATCTGAGGTTCTTAGTTTATTTCTTAGGACCAACATACCATACCTTTCTACCAGGTCATGAAAATCAGTTACATTTTTAGTGTCCTGAAAGGTAGACAGTTTATTTTGTATTTTTTTTTAAATTTCACTGTTGCAACTAAATGAGTGAAACATGAAATTTCATCTATGAACTAAATTGACAAATCCAAAAAATGCATCATTAACATGTGCGATATACTAAGATTAACTAGTGCAAATGCGGGTATTCCTCAACGACACGATTTAATTCAATGTTTTAGCTTTTTTCAATACGTAACTTAGGTTACATGCATTTAATTAACTATAATGACATTCCCTTCTATATATTTTATTTAAACTCTATCTTATAATTAGTTATTGGCCGACTGAAAAGATTATTTTCTCTATCTGAAAGCAAGCGATTCAAGTGATGCGTTCTCATAAAATTGTAAACACCAATAGAATGACCCATTCTACTTGACGACCAAGGAAAAGTTCTAATGATACTCCACATTGAATTTGAAAGCTAGCATTATTTACAATATAATTCTTATCTTCTTCTGCTTGGCATAAGCTCTCGAAATAATTAAAGATTATTCTAAGACAATGAAACGTGCACACGCCACCTTTACTGAAAATTATTAAATATTTAACCAAATTGATGGAAATATGTACACGTATAAACCAATTTTATTCTACTTTATTTATATCCATTATGCCTTTGCTTCCAATAAAAGTTCCCAAGTGATCCACACATCTAAAATCTAATAAATAAAACGAAAAAAAAAATAAAAGGAAGGCTTCTCAATAGTTTGAAAATAGATTAAATTTTAATTTTGAAGATTGCCTTTGAATTGATCAACTCATTATCATGATATTATTTTAATTATAACCTAAACAAACTCAATTAGCTGTACATGTCGTTGAACTTCGACCAGCTCAATAACAAAATAATTATCCGTTATCATGACCCATAATAAGAAGCATTACACTCCTCGTTGTGCCTTGCTTAATTAGTTAAAGGGTGGTGATAGTTTGAGATTATAGTACAATTATATATTATTATATAATATTTTATTAAACAAAACGGTTGTCAATTGAAAGTATCCTATGAACAGTGTTAAACTATCTTTTTCTTTAATTAAAAATATTTTCATTTTGACTGGTTAAATATTTCCTTCATGGGTGTGCCCTCGTGATCAAAACTTCGTATCTACACAACCACATTCCACCACAATACAACCCTGAACCAATGCAGTTGCATTTGCTATGAAAAGACCTTGCAATATTTTATTTCGACATTTCAACGTAAACACGAAATCTTAAACATAATCACCAAATCAGTGTGTCTATATATAGGACATACAACCTCGGAAACCCACGCATTGATCTACTCTACAAAATAAATCTAAGTTCACACTTAAGTTCACATCTTAGTTTGTAATTTTCTTTCATTAATTTTTCCTTTTGGACATGAGACCTCTCACGCTTGCTCCAGCATGGGTTTTCCTTCTGTTAGCTTTGTCTTCTGTGGCTTCCGCGACTATTGTGGAATACACATTCAATGTAATTTCTCTTCCTCTACATTCTATGCAAACATCCTTCTCATTTTCCATTCTTATTTTCCTCTTTTATAAACTTATCTAGGGAAGTTAATTTATCCAACCAAACATGCATGCCATAATCAGAATAAATATCTTTTAATTAGTTTTTATCTATACACATTGGTGAGTAATACTCAGCTATATAACCTTTGTTTCTTACTATTTTCTTTGGTTCTGAAATGTTGTAGGTGGAGAACATGACTATCCCTCGGTTATGTAACGACCAAGTTATAACTGCTGTGAATGGACAATTTCCTGGACCTACTATACGAGTGCGAGAGGGTGACACTCTTGTGGTTCATGTGTTGAACAAGTCCCCTTATGACGTTACCCTGCATTGGTAATTGCTCCTTCTTAATTAGTATAACTAACTCTTAAAAAATTAAAGAAAAACATGGAGAGGTTAATAAGTTACATAACATCTTTCCCATTTGCAGAAGAAAAGGAAAACGACGTTAATCTATACTGTACTTTAAGAGGCATGACACACCTGCTACTGACAGCAAAATATATTATTGTACTGCAAACCCTTAGAAAATGTTTACTTATACTTTTCCTCTCTCTTTGCATTTTCTACTTTCACTTTCTAGTAAAACTGTGACTTTATTTTAGATCTGTTTCAAAGTTTTATGCAGAAAACAGAAAAGAAAATAACTTTTCAGTAGGTTTTCTATTTCAAAGTTTAATATAGGAAATAGAAAAAAACAAAATTGTTTTCTGTGCAAATATTAGAAAATACAAAATAAATTAAAATAATGTCAGTTTTGTAAATAAAGAATGAAAACAAGAATAAAAAAGTACAAGTAAACGTTTCTTAATTTTTCACTTCTAGTTCATCTGCGTCAAAATCATTTATAGGTAGTGTATGTTTTCAAGTCGGATTTGTTTCACTCGAATTAAGAAAATAAACAACTGACTCTGAATGTGAGATGTATTTTTTCCATGTATATAATTTATTTGATATTATCAAGTCCCTACTTTTAAGTTCTTGCTATGATTTTTACTATGCTTAAATATCATATTGGTTTGTAAAACATAGGTTTGCTTTCATTTTAATCCTCTTAAAAAATTAATGTTTTTATTTTTATGGTTTCCTTTTTTTGTTTTAGATTGTTTCAATCTGTATGAAGTTTAAAACTTAGTATTAGCCTTCTTATGTTGAAAGATTAAAATTTCATTTTTAACAAATAATAGACTTCTTTTAAACGTCTAGCAATCATCTTTAAGAAAACATGGTCTAATATTAAAGACTAGAAAAATAATTAATGCGGATCTAGAAAACAACAGATAGAAGATCCAAAACGAAAACAACTACAGAAAATGTAGGGATCAGAATTTTATTCGAACATATTCTGTATGTAATTTAAATGATCAATGTTTTACCTTTTAGGTTATAAGGAGTTGCAGTAACATACCCTTTCACACACCTCTTATTTTGGGAATGTCCTATTAATATAATTCAAAATATATTGAACGAAATAAAATGAAATTTGTAATTAAAACATTCAAAAATGAGTTTGTTATATCTTAAAATTAGAAAGAAAGAAAAGGCACAGTAAAGAGTATTGATTTCTAATATTTAAACTTTTGTTGACATTGTTAATGCTTGATTACTTGTAAAAGAGAAAGTTTTATTACACAGGCATGGAATATTCCAACTTCTAAGTGGATGGGCAGATGGTCCTGAATATGTAACTCAATGTCCAATTCGTCCAAATCATAACTTCACTTACAGATTCAAAATAGATGGACAAGAGGGAACTCTTTGGTGGCATGCTCATTCATCCTTCCTTCGTGCAACAGTCCATGGTGCACTTTTTATCTATCCCAGGAGAAAACATCCTTATGCTTTTCCTAAGCCCTACAAGCAAGTTCCCATTTTATTTGGTACATTAAAGTCTTCTATTTTCTATTACTAAACTCACACCCTTTTTCTAGTGATTTACTGTTTTCTTATATTTTAATTATTTGTTCTTTGTATATACCTCAGGTGAATGGTGGAAATCCAATGTTATGGAGTTTGATGACCAAAGACTTACCCCATCTGTTGCTTTTATGATCAATGGCTTGCCCGGTGACCTATACAATTGCTCTCAAGATCGTATGTAACTACCCTTCATTAATTATAATCTTTGATTTCCTGTTATATTTGATAATGTCTGGATGAGTTTCCCTGCAAAAATGTTTATAAAATTAGGTATTTTCATTCATTTAAAATTGTTTTCCTTTTTCCCATTGCTTTTGTAGAGATGTTCAAACTGAAGGTCAAACCTGGCAAGACCTACTTGCTAAGGATAATCAACACCAACCTTATAAGCCAAATGTTCTTCAAGGTTGCGAATCACAGGTTCACTGTGGTTGCAATCGATGCAGTGTACACAACACCTTATGCCACCAATGTGGTGGTGATTGCCCCTGGTCAAACCACTGATGTCTTACTCCAAGCTAATCAACCAATCGGTTCCTATTACATGGCTGCGTCAGTTTATAACACGGCACAAGCAGCATTTGACAATACAACAACTAGAGGACTCGTTGTCTATGAAGGATCCAAATCAACCACTCCTTTGATGCCAATCATGCCACTTTTCAATGACACAAAAACTGCTCATAAGTTCTACACCGAACTAACTGGGCTTGTAGATAGGCCTCACTGGCACCAATGTCCAAATGAAGTGGATGCGAAAATGTTCATTACATTTGGGTTGAATCTAGCACCTTGTCCACAGAATGAGACATGTTTTGGCCCTGAAAACACTAGAGTGTCATCCAGCATGAACAATGAATCTTTTGTTCTTCCTAGTCACAAGAAAATGTCCATGTTGGAAGCATTCTACTATAATGAAAGTGGCATATACAACAAGGATTTTCCAGAAAGGCCTCCCCTAGAGTTTGACTACACCAACCCAATTAATAGTCTTGATTTTTCTCTCCTATTTGCACCCAAATCAACCAAGGTGAGAAAGTTGAAGTTCAATTCCACCGTGGAGATTGTGTTGCAAAACACTGCGTTGCTTGATGCAGAGAACCACCCCGTGCACATTCATGGATTCAACTTCTTTGTCCTAGCTCAGGGCTTTGGAAACTTCAATGCTACACGAGATAGGGTAAAATTCAATTTAGTGAACCCGCAGATGCGAAATACAATTTCTGTGCCCGACGCAGGGTGGGCTGTGATCAGATTCAAAGCAAATAATCCAGGTATGTTCTTAGTGAATTCACGTGTTTTTTATTATGAAGTTAATTAATTACTTTTAGTTAATTATGATTTGATGAATGTATTAGTTTGGCTGTCTCGTATATTATGCTAAGTTGTTCCTCACTAACAAATATTGCAGGTATATGGATGATACACTGCCATGTGGACAATCACATGTCATGGGGGATGGCCACGGCTTTCGAAGTTGAGAATGGACCCACTCCATCTTCCACATTGCCTCCCCCACCTCCTGATCTACCTACATGCTAATGGAGAAACTTGCTCTCTTTGTTCCACTTGGCAAGAAATTTGTAACAAATATCGCATTCTATCAATTTATTTGGTTTCTTCAACTGTAACAGTGTTTTGCTATCGTTATTCTATATATTTGATACAACATTTCCATAACTACGATGATTCATTTCATTCAAATTAGTTATTTAGTGATCGATTTTACTCATTAATATATTGAAGTTATAATTAGTGACAAAAATAGTTACAAATCAAAAACTGAAAACTAATTTTCTTTAACAAATAATTTCGATTCAGTTACTAAATGATTATAAAAAGAAAATTGTAGTAATCAAATCTTGCGATTAAGGTAAGGTTATCTGATTGTGACAGAAATAATGAATGAATACTAATTTATTTTAGAAAGTGATTTGGATCTTTTAATTAAATGATTAAAAAAAATTAGTGATCAAAATACCGTGATAACTAATTATAATCGAAATAGTAATTGAATATCAATTTATTTTAATGATCGATTTTGACTCAATTATTAAATGACTATAAAAAGATTTAGTGATCGAAATTAGGTGGTCATTAACTGTGAGTAAAATATTAAACAAATAGGAATTAATTTTAGACCAATTTGAATTCAGTCGCTAAATTATTACAAAAAAAATTTAGTAAACGCAATTAAGGGGTTTTTAATTATGATTGAAATAGAGATCAAATACTATTTTATTTTATTAATTGATTTGGATTTAGTCACTAGTTTAATGATGAAAATAAGTCAATCACTAATTATGACTGAAATAACGAGAAGACTATTATTATTATAATTATAATTATTTTTTATTATTATAATTATTACTCTAATTATAAATATAAATAATAATAATAATAATTATTATTATTATTATTATAAAGAGGATATTAATATTATTATTATTATTAACAATAATTATAGTAATAATATTAATAATAATAAAAATAAGAGTCATACAATAATCGCAAAAATTAATTAGTGTAGTGGTTAGAAGTTGTATGGTTATTAAAGGTATTCTTAAGTGCTTTGAATTGGCTTTGAGATTAAAGGTCAATTTTCACAAAAGTAAGGTAGGTGGGATCGGGTGGATTTCACAACCTTACATCTGTTGTTCTCGTCAATCTTAAACTATAACACAGTGAAGATTCCTTTCACTTATTTGGGTGTATTGATTGGTAGGAATCATAGGAGAAGAGAATTTTGGAAGAATGTGATCATTAAAATTAAGAAAAAGCTTTCTAAATGGAAAAGAAAGTATATCTCTATGGTTGGTATGGTCTGTTTAATTAAATTAGTGATATTTGTTGTGTCTCTTTTTTCACGTCTCTTTCTAAAATCCCCTAAGTAGTCACAAATGAAATTATTAAGATTCAAAGATATTTATTTTGAGGTCGGGGTTATGACAGGAGAAAGATTGTTTGGGTCAAGTGGGATACAATTTGCAAAAGTAAGGAAGAGGGTGGTCTAGGTATTAAGGATTTGAGAATCTTTAAGAAGGCATTACTTAGTAAGTGGAAGTGGAGACTGTGAAATGATGAGAAAGGGCTTTGGAGGGATGTACTAGTGTCTAAATATGGGTCTTGGAGAGGCCTTAATGATATTAGGAGTAATTCAATAGATTCTAATTGGTCGAGAAATATTAGGAGTGTTTGTGGGAATGGAGAGAATGGTAAATGGTTTGATGAAAATGGTAATTGGTTGTGAGCCTTAACTGATGTAATGTGTGTCTTTTTACATTGGTTATGGTCTTAACCGATGTACTATGTGAGACTTTTTCTTTTAAGTTTAGCTTCTTTTATTGTTATGCCTTACATCTGCACCAATTTTCTAGCCAGAATGCAGTTCATATTCACATATATCAACAACAATTACAAAACATAGTATTAAACCAAAACCAAAATGAAAATCTATGTAAATATAATCAACTTAACATATATTAAAACTATTTACAATGTCAAAACTATCAATCTATATATATACATCTAACACTATACATATTGATCAGTTCTGGTTTCTAATTGTAATAAAGTATCTTGCTCATTCCATGCAAATTTCTTTTATAGTTTAACTGTCTAGTAGCTCGTTATCTAAAAAAAACTGAAATAGATTATTATCATATGAAACCTTTAACCTCTTTCAATATTTAGAACATTTTAATACTTGCTCCGAAGAGTCGACAATGTAGGCATGGATTATGGTCTTCATCCAATACATTACATAATATCTGTATTCAACATTTTCTTGTTGTTTATTGCACTACAATTTTAGCAAAGTTAAATAAATAAACAAGTGGAAAACAAATTTAATAGTTCTGGACCTTTGGTTTGTGTTTAAGTTCATTAGATGAAAGTGTTGGAAATAGTTTTGTTTATTGGAGTGACTTATAAAATTGACACCCACCCATTTAATATATCTATTCCATATTTTCTGCACTACCTTACAAGTGATAAAAAGGCTATTTGTTATTTCATTTTCTTCACAACACAAAACACATAAGGAATCACCTAAGCGCTCAACCCTATATTCTAGGTTTGCCTTATTTAGGATTCTATCTAGCATCAATCTCTAGGCAAAGTGTTGCGTTGAAGGTAATGCTTTTGTGGTCTACAATCTTTTGAACATATTTGCACTTTCCCCTTTCTTGGTGTTTTGTAGAGTACTATATGCACACTTTACTAAGTACTTACCTTCATTATATCTATCCAAACCTAAGAGTCCATTGTATCTCTTTCCCTAAGTTGACTTGATATTTACCTCATTAATTATTGTTCTTGGATTGTTTTCCACTCAAATCTAGTTTCCTCCATGTTAGAGTCCAACATTAAATATTATTATTTCAACTCCCCATCTTCCCAATTGTCTTATCCTTGCAATTTGGTAGAACATATAGTCTAGGGAATCTTAATTTAAGGACTATTGTCCAACTCACTTATCGTCCTAGAATTTGATTTGTGACCCATCTCCAACTACCTAAATTATCCTATTATCAAACTAATTCTTTCTACTACCATAGCTAATTTTCTCTTATAATATCCTCATTTAAGTTCCTTCGTGAGCTATAATTTAAGTCTAGGACTTGCTTCCATAAACCTTGACTTTCACCTCCAAGTCTTTACTTCCATTTTGGTATAAGGGCTATGTTAATCTTTTCTACATATTTTATACCTAGTCCACCTTCTTTCTTATGAATGTACAAGTTTTTCCATTTAACCCAAGAGATATTCCAACCCTCATGTCCCCATTCCTGAAGAAAGTTCCTCTAAATCTTCATTATGACCTTACACATTTTTTGGGACTTTGTAGAAAGATAGATAGAACAATGGTAAGGCTATAATTGTTGACTTAATAAGACAAACTCCACTTGCAAAGAAAAGCACTCTACCCTTCCACTTAGAAAGTTTGTTCCTTACCTATCAATCACATACTCCTAAAATATAGCTTTTCTTAGATTCCTCCTATAGACATTTCTAAATATTTTTAAGGTACATCCATATAGTTGTAGTTTAAAATCAATGAGTACTCATATAACGCATATTGTCAATCTCAATTACTCCAATTTGAGTTTTGTGAATGTTAACCCTAAGGCCAAACATTATTTAAAAGCATATTAGAATACTTTTAATTACTACAATATTTTGACACTTAGATTGATAAATAAATAAAATGTCATCTGCAAATTGTAATAGTCTCACCTCAATACCATTATTTCCTACTTTCACTCCTTTATAGGTGTTTCTTAATGGTTTTTCTTATAATTCGTACTAAACCTTTCAACTACTATTAAAAACAAGAATAAAACCATTAAATTCCTTTGTCTTAACCCCTCCAAGACTTGAATTCTTTCATTGGATTGTCATTCACTAGAACTAAGTTAGTAAAAGATTAGATACATGATTTTATTTCATCCTATCCATTTATTATTAAGTCTAGCCTATGCATCGCATGGTAAAAAAAAATTCAATCTAGGCTCTTTCGTATTCAACCTTTATTACTACCCCACTCTTTTTTTCTCATATTCACGTCATAAATCACTTTATTTGCTATTAAAATATGTCTAACAGGCATCTTCTTTTTAAAAATATTGACTGGACACATTATCTATCATTTTTAGAATTAATTTAATTATGTTGGCCAACACCTTAGCTAAGAACTTATATATGTTCCTGGTCTGAATTCTTCCAAACTTATTGAATTTTCTTGCTAAGGTTATAAACGAAGTGTTACGACCTTTAGGGATAATTCCTGAACTAACAAACGTTCTATAACTTCCTACCACGTCATGGAAATCACTGACACTTTGTCAAACATTCGATGTGCTAAAAGGTAAACAGGATATTATATAATCTTGTAACATAATTAATCGCTTCTTTTACATTTTAGTGTTGCAGCTAAATGGGTTAAACGGGAAATTTTACCAGTGAACTAAATTGGCAAAACCAAAAGTGCATCATTTATTGAAGTTTTTCTACAATTTATAACATGTGCGATATACTAAGATAACTAGTTCAAATGCGTATATTCCTCAGCGATACGATTTAATTCAATGTTTTAGCTTTTTTCAATAACTAACTTATGATACATGCATTTAACTATAATGAGAATTGACTTCTATATATTTTATTTAAACCCTATCTTATAATTAGTTGTTGGCTTATTTTCTCTATTTGAAAGCTAGCGATTCAAGTGATGCGTTCTCACAAAATTCTTTGACGATCAAAAAAATAAAATACGTTCTCAAAAAATTGTAACCACCAATACAAGACCCATTCTACTTGATGACCAAGGAAAAGCTCTAGTGATAGTCCACATTGAATATGAAAGCAAGCACTATTTACAATATAATTCTTGTCTTCTTCTCCTTGGCATAAGCTCTTGAAATAATTGAAGATTATTCTAAGACAGTGACACGCCACCTTACTGAAAATTATTAAATATTTAAACAACATTGAAGGAAATATGTGCACGTATAACCCGATTTTCTTCTACTCTATTTACATCCATTATGCCTGTGCCTCCAAATAAAAGTTCCCACGAGATCCACATATCTAAAATCTAATAAGAAAATGAAAAAAAAAAAAAAAAAAAAAAAAAAAAAAATGATTTTAAAAAAAAAAAAAAAAAAAAAGATTTTAACTTATTTAAAAAAAAAAAATTTTTTTTTTTTTTTTTTTTTTTTTTATTTTTTTTTTTTTTTT
>Ga0099825_1006179_pt1 | contig 15090 bp, 6 predicted proteins | sample SiratroredBW_FD_76838 | JGI IMG/M metagenome (GOLD analysis project Ga0099825, IMG submission 76838) | Root nodule microbial communities of legume samples collected from California, USA - Siratro red BW | ecosystem: Host-associated > Plants > Roots > Nodule | place: USA: California | collected... | reverse complement strand
GTTAGTCCTGTGTTCCGACAAAAAGAACTTAAATTTTTTATTATCACAAAAAAAAAAAAAAAAATAAAACAAATATATATATATATATATATATATATATATATATATATATATATATCAAAAGCTCACTCGTTCTAGAGGAAGAAAGAAGGCTGATGCACTTGATGACTTGCTCCCAGCATTCAGAGCCACTGCCCTGCCTTGCCAATCTATAACTGGGGAACCACTTGACCCTCCTTTGGTCCCAGATGCTGCCTGAAATGCAAAAAGTAGATATAAGGTTGCAAAAAAGGATTTGGCAAAGACTAGACAAGCATAACATATACGGCCATGGTAAATTACGTCTAAAGAAGACTTCAAAACCACTCCATACAAATCACTCTATCCATGAAATAAGTCGCCCAATGCAGGCACAAAATGATCCCCTTGAGGTTAATTTTCTTTTTCTACCAGTTTTAGCAATAAATCCTGCTTTCAATTCTACAACATTCCAACTTTCAGAGTAATTAAAAAAACTGAGAAAAAAATTTAGAATGCCATTGGATATATTATAAGACACTTGAAATGAAAGCTGGGAAGCAACTAGAAAGAGACTAAAATTTCCAGGAAAATAAAAGATAGTAAAATTTGAAGGAGAAAGGAAATAACATAAACAAACTCACAATTTAGAATTTTAATATAAATGGTATAAATAATATTTGTTCCCACTTACTTGCATATAGAACGTGTTGAAGTCATTATACCCATCCCTGCATAAAAAAATAGTTCCATTATCTAAATTCAACCTGTTTGCATAAAGAGAACAGAAAAGGCTACAGATACTCTACAGCATACTTCTTATAATGAGGAGCATCCCTGTCCAAACGAGCAAGAGTACCAGCCAAAATGGAAACCTGAAAGCAAAAGCCAAAATAATTATACAAAGTTTATTGGAAGAAAAGGATCAAAGATAATATTAGAACACACTATTCCTTTGCATTAATACAAAACAAGTGGCAATTATGAACAGGCTTAAACAAGAAAAACTACCAAATGCTGATGCAAAACTTGATTTTAGAAACCAAAGGCCTTACAGAGGAAAACAAAATGGATGCAGCTGGACCAGGACATATGTTGAAAACTGACTGATCATGATTAGAAACCAAAAGAAAAAAATCCCAACATATATCATTATGCTTTGTCCACAATGTTCTATTGAGTTGGTCAGTTTCCCAAGAAAAGCATCACTTGCTAGTCATTTGATGTGTATTTTTATAAGCATGGAAATCATGTAGCTTTGTTTTACAGGAGTCAATTAAAAAGAACAGAAAAATGCAAGACAAGGTACAAGGAAGGGAGAGGAGGAAGAATAAGAGGATTTGAGGTAAATTTAAGGTAATACCTTCTCGCCACTATCATTACCAACAACTCTGATTTCTAGTCCAACACATGCAGCTTCAGGAGCAAGAGGTATCTCTTCATAGCTCAAAAATTGTATAGCACTAGGATCATAACGAAAGAACCCAAAATCATGTACCTACAGATGCGTATATATTTAGTTGGTTGCATCAACAGGCATACAGAGAAAGAAATTATAAAATAATTCTAGGCCAGAACTAATTATTAAAAAAAAAAAAAATACAAAGACACACACATACAATAACTCTGAGGACCACAATAATAATCTATAAAAGTTAAACAAATGAACAAATTAATACAGTTTAAAATACAAATTTTACAACACAAATTCACAAAATAAAATAAAAAATGCTAACAATAAAACACAACAGAAAGGGGAATCAGTTCGTTGTTTCACAGTTTAAACACGAAAAGAGCTCAGTTAAACCATAAAAATAAAAGGTGTCTTGAGTTGATAAAACAGTCTTCCCTTTCAACAATAATAATATCTTGATCCTCCTCAAGCAGGTAATAACAATATAAACATATGAAGGTGTTTTTGCATCATAAAGACTTATTGAAAAGCTATAGCAGTAGTGATTTTGAACGTGCGTAACAGTAACCACACGATTGCCATGTCTTCACAGTCCGCAGTGAACAGAAGTTTATATAAAGCAGAGTGCATGTATAAATGACAAAAAATGTAACAGAATGAAAGAGAGGATTCAGCTAGATCGTCAGTAATAAACTGTTGGCGACATCACATTGAGAAATCAAAACGGAACAGAACTCACTAACCGGATCTCTGTAAATCGGATGCACCGGAACCTCTTCGCGGTTCAGAAACATGGCTTCGGCAACCACAGGACCTACGCATTCGAAATAAATAGATCGTCAACGCGAACAGAATTCAACAAAAAAACAAAAATCAAAAGCGGCGAGGTTAACTAACTACCTGGCTTGACGACGTGGCGATTAGTGAGAATGATGCCGCGGCGCTTGTCGACGATGAAGCCGGTGGCGTAGCTGGCGGCGGCGGACTCGGTGTCGAAGGAGCGAGTGGCGGTGGTGCGGAGGACGACGACTGCGGGGACGACTCTGTTGAGCGCTTTCCGCCAGTCCTCGGCGGTAGCGACGTTTTCCTGAAATGGCGGATCAATTTCCATGCACAAGTCATCGGTCTTGACGACGGCGCCGGAATCCAAACCGTCCGATCCCAACCTCTCCACTGGATCTCCCATTTCAGCGATCAATAATGAATGCTCGCTCTTCTTCTACTGATACTATGTAGATATTTCTTCACTATAAGCTGAGTGTGTTGTGTTATTTGTGTGTGTTTGATGAGTTAGGGTTGGGCACTGACGATTACAAAAGTGTCTAATAGTCCACGCCAATGACTACACGCTGAGGTGAGGTCTGCGAGTCGCCACGGAGTTTAATGCGTACGTGTTTCCGGAAGAAGGCTAGCTCAGACCATGGCCAATGAAAACCCGAACCCTCAATTATGAATCAATAATGCTCACAAATCGAATCATTTTTTGTTTTCCTTAGTTTCCTCTTTTCCTACTTTTGTATTCAATTTCCATTTCTCTTCTCTTTAAGGCATATTCATAGCAAGATTGAATGCAAAATTAGTTAGTAAAACGAAAATAAATAAAAAAATACAATATAAGTTGTAGAAAATAGGATGGAAAATGGGAAATGAAGGTGATTTAATTTGTAGAAAGACAATGTAAAATAAAGAGTAATTAATAAAAGTTTTATACTTGATAAAAACAAAAACTAAATTAATTGGAATATATATTCATACTCTTGTATAGTAAGAATAAATACTAGTTAAAATTGAAAATTAATTAATTATGAAAAAATTATTTTATAAAATTATAAATAGTATTTAAAAATGGTTTATTTAAGTAATTAATCTCATATTATGTATAATTTTGTCTTCAAACCATTTCTAAACAATTAAAATATAATAAAATTAATTCACAAACTAATTAATTAAATTTAAAAATTCTCACAAAATTAATTACTAAATTTTTAAATAATTTATTCAAAAAATATCAAAATTTAATTATTTTATTATATTTGTTGGTATAATATTTTTGTTTTAATTATTTGTAGTATTATGATAAAAAAGAAAACGTAAATATTTTATTATATTTATTGATTATTTTTTTCAATTTAAAAAATAATATATATAAATATAAAATATTTTGTAAATTCTGTTGCAAATATTTAATTAATATTTACAATATAATTTGTTGTATTTTTTAATATAAAATAGGTTGTAAAAATATATTTCCTTTTTCATGTGTTTAAAGTTTCCTTTTTCAAACTTTCTTTGCTTTCTTTTTATCTTTTAATAGTTGGAAAGTAAGAAGAGGTAAGAATTTTTTTTTTAATATTTCTCTTTTCTTCCCCTTGTATAAAACACCTGTCTTCCTCGTCAAACAATTCCATAAGTAATTTTAACTAGTAGTTAGGAATTTAAATGTTATTTAAAAAATATCTAGAATTTCAAATAGTTTTATATCATATTTAATATCATCACTGAGTAAAATATTTTTTGTTTAATGAATGCAACTTAAATTATTAATAGATTAATGTATAAAAGAATATGTTTTTTTTAGGAAAGAAAGGGGCTAAGTAAGAAAGGAATACCTAGGTCGAGCTATTAAGGACAACCAGATGAAAGAAGGGACACTATCAAAGAAAATAATTTCTCCCTACATAATTATTTGATCTGGAGATAGGATGAAGATATTTGCGTGTTCCTAGAACAATTTGCTTAACTAGAATTTTGCTATATGATTATAATTATCGAGGTCTTCAAATTTAAAAAAATCATAAATTTGGGTTTTATTTATAAAAATAGAATTATTATATTATATTTGACATAGGATCGTATTTTACAAGAGTATAACGGAACTAATGATTGGTTTGAAGAGATAAATCCATCTTTAACAGTCTCTTTGTTAAATGAAAAGGGTATGAACTTTAGGGTTGTATTATTAAAATTTTGACTAAAGTTTTGCAATCGTGTCGCACTCGCACTTGAAGTATATGCGAAGAAAGTAGCCAAACCATACTGGGGGACATTTCATCACTTGGTCGGTTTGTCCGCCGGCCCATTTTCACACTTTTATGCAACATTTTATTTTCATTTTTTTATTTCGAAGAAACATCCTTAAATATGTCTTCAAAAATATTCTCTTGGTTTTTCAAATATTAACTTGCAAATTCCAACCCACTTAGTCTCTAATATTTCAATTTAAGTTAGATCGGTGTAGATTTACCAACTATATTCAGTTTGAATATGTTGGGAATTAATACTTTTAATTTAAGGTTTTCATTGTTAGATCTGAGAATTTTGTTTCTTCAGTAATATTACATTTTAATTGTTTTAACGGACAATACTTCCTTTCAAATCTACCAAGTGAGATACATTGTCATATATGTTGTTTCGTTTTAAATTTTAAAACTCAAACTGTTCCATTTTGAAAATATATAAAGTCGAAATTAATTTAAATGTTAAATTTAATTTATTAAGATAAAATTGCATGATAGTAAATGAAGACACGTACAAGCAACACATATGCTTTTGCTAGCAACTATAATGCTATAAAATCAATTATAATCTTAAAAACAAACACACACTAAGTCATTGCAGAAGGAGAAGGAGAAGAATTTTGGAGAAGGAGCTTTTTACCACTTGTATGTCATTTTATACAGCAGTTTCTTTACAAATGAACTACAAAATCATGCCCTTTACCACTGACAACTTAGTTTATTGACAATCACCAGTCACTCGATACCTCCACAATGGCCTGGACTGGCATCATACTTCACTATGTATTATTCCTTCTTTTTTTCGTTTTCTACTATGGGAATTTACCTCACAGACCCCAAGTGCAGAGACAAAAAAGAAAAGGTGAAAAAAACTGGAAAAAAGGCAGAGTTGGGCAGCGGCAACTATCATTTTGAAGAAACCTCAGAAGCACAGCCAGCTATAGGAAGATCACTTGGGGTGCACACGAGAGCCCTTTGTTGTAAATGTCTCAGACTTTGTTCCATGCTTACTTGAACCATCTCAGCCAGCATCTTCTTTGCTTTACCAGATTGATCATCCCCATCAATCTGTGATATGATGTTGCATACTATATTCTCCAGAGTGTCAGGTTGAATTTCAGATCTCGGATAAGGAGACTCTCGCAGTAACTGCAAAAGGGTGCGTGCTTTTGACTGAGACTTAGGTGTCCCTTGAACAGTAAGCTCAAGAAGTCCTGGAATGACACCTTCTCTTAGAATTGGTTCCCGGTATTTACATCGATCGCTTTGGCACATTGTCAACAGTGCTCCAACAGCATGCTCCCTACTTTGGAGAGTGCCACTCTCAAGAACCTCCACAACTGCCAGAACCCCGCCTTCCTCAGATGTCAAGGCAGTTCTGCCCTCATCATAGTCCACCAGGGATTCTATCAAAGCGCAGCATTTTTCAGCTGTTTTTGAGGACTTTTTACAGGTTTTAAGAAGATCAACTATGGAAGGGATTGGGTTTGTCTCGAGAATGGTGCTGAGATTAGTAGGGTGTGTTGATAAATTAGAGAGAGCCATTACTGCATCAGCTTTAGCTTGGGGGCTTCCATCTCTAAGGATCTCTACAAGAAGAGGAATGGCACCGCAAGCACTGATAATAGGTTTGTTGGTCGAAGAGGCAGATAGTGTGAGCAATGATGCAGTTGCAGACTCCTGCAGATTTAGATCTTGAGACTTGAGGAAACTAACTATCGGTTCTAATGCACCAGCCTCCACAATACTGATTTTGTTCCTGCAAGTCCAATTCAAGTAATGAATACGGTTGAATTGTGACTAAAAAAATTATCTAACAAAAAGTTTAAACATCTGATACTTGTAGAATGGTAAGGCAACAAAATAAATAGCATAGGGTACAGAAAACAAGCCAACGTTTAATTCATGATGAACTGCTATAACTTCATCCAGCTATATAATGTAACATCAGATCTGCCAGACAAAAGAAATTGAAATCCTGATATATTATTTTTTAGTGATTGGAGTTCATTCTTAAGTTAATGCATTCTATTCAATCACAACCTGGAACATACCCAATCTGTCTTAGATGCAGAAGACTAATGATGTCATGGTACAATGTGGAAATAATAAAACTACTAATGTAAGCAAGAGTAGAGTAAGATCTGATTCCCCTGGTTTAACCCTCTTGTGGTGGTCAGATATCAGGTCATTTACTTCTTGCTATGCACATACTTGTTCATGATGCTGGCTCAAAACACCTACCTAAAGGTCCCAGGAAAGAGAAAGAAACAAGAGAGAAGGGGAGGGAAGGAATGGATATAGATAAACCCAAAAGAAGTACCGGTTTCTCTTCTCAAAAGGATCTAGATCGACAATAATCGTGTATTAAAACATGAGCCAAAACAAGAAATTTTAGGTGTGCTTGTTTTGTATAGGTGGAAGTTGGGAAAGTAGGAATTTGGAATGAAAATCACTTCACAATTGTTTGGTATAGCAAAAATAGAGGTAGGTTGAAAAAGGAGTGCAACTCGTTTACGCTCCACCCCACAAATTTTGGTCACTCCTAGAGTATGAAAGTGATTTTTTACCCTCTATTCAAGCAACAATGAGTAAAAATAAAAACTTTCTACCCCATCTTTCGGTCCTTCTTTTACCTTCCCATTTTCAACCTCACTTGAACAAAATTAGGAGAGGAGTAGGCAAAAAGTCATTTGAACATCACGTTCAATGCAGAGATCTGAACCATCTCTATAAAAATTAAGCACACAGTTGTTAAACCGCTAATTTAAAAGCACTGAAGAAAAAAAATAAGAAAACAAAGAAAATAGAATTCTCCCATTTCTGTATCCTAAAAGTCATTAATGCATGTGGAATATCTTTCCCTTTTAACCCGTTTGGTAATTTAATCATTTTCCGTATATGATAATCAAATATGGCATTATTATTCATGCAGATGACCATAATCGGAGTAAGCATACCGTTCTCTTATATTTTAACCCTTTATGCAAATATTTAGTTACCAACTAGAAGCGAAAGCAAAATAAAGGAAGTAAAACTGTTCCTTTAGCTAGAAGGTGAAATTTGACACTAAGCAACAAGCACTGAATGATGGAAAGACTACTTCCGCAATAAGACATGATCGAAAAAGGAAAAAGAAACAAAAGTAAAAAAGAAAGAGCACCATGTGAAACAAAGGAAATCCACCTCGCAATCGGATAAGTTTCAACAGCAAAAAGCATCCAATTCTTTCTTGTGTGAGATAGCATTAGCATGCATGCATTTCAGCCACCAAAAGCAATTATCATTCACAAAGCAACGTACTCAACATTCTAGACTTCACAAGATAACACACCTCTCACCACGACACGCAAAATAAATAGTAATAACCTTATTATAATTAATTAATAATCATAGTAATATTCTATAAGAATAATAATAAAAGGTAAATACCAATTTGATGGTTCATTTTCTAATTTCAAGAAACAAAATATTGTAGAGAGTTCAATCAACCACTGAAATATGTGACTCTTGCACCCTAAGGCATGATAAAGTGGTTTTGCTTATTTTCTGTCAAAGATGGAAACTAACTACCCCTCCCTCCCCCCAAGATAAAAGTAAGGTATACCTGAATCACCCATCATCATCATCTTTCCTAACAAACATCTAGGTAGACTATAAAATCGAAAACTCAACCAAATATAAAGAAAAAAAAAAAAGGAAAAGAAAAGGGAACTAGTAGTGAGAATAAAGAGCAGAATCAGAATCAGTTTATAACACCGTATATGCTATAGACCATTATTATACAATACTATACTATTATTGTGATTAAAGAAATCCATCAAATCCCAAATTGATAATATTTAATTCCAGTTTTATATCAAATACCAACTCGATGGCTTCAAGGTATCGCATATGTTTCATAAAGCGCACGAATTCCCAGAATATAAAAAAGTGCGTCAAACAACAACTAACATAAAATTAATCACAAAACCGTATAAATTAAAGAAAAAAAATTACACCCACTACGAATAAAGTAATCACACCAGGCAAAAAAATCTAATTTAGTTTAGGTGTTTCATTCATTTTTCATGAAAAATACAATTAGTCAGAATTTTGCACTGTTTTTAATTTTGGGGTGATTAGAAAGGGAAAGAAAGGAAGGGTAGTACGGTACTTTTCGTCTTTGACGGCGAGGTTGAGCAAGGCGAGGAGAGCGGGTTCGTGTGACTCGGGCGAGTCGACTCGGAGCATGGAAACGAGTGGACCGACAGCCTGAGAGAGTTGGCGCCGACAGCGCTGGGACGTCTTGGTGAGTCGGCGGATGTCACGAGCGGCTTGGAGGCAGAGGTGGGGGTCGCCGGAGTTGATGAGGTGCAGCGCGCGGCGTACGGCAAGCGGCGTCCGCGGCTCCTCCGTGTCGAAAGTGAGGCCGTCGGAGGAATAAGAGGAGGAAGATGAGGGAGAGAGCGAATGGGGACTCTCCATTGAGGTGGTAGCGAGAGAAAGTAGAGAGAGAAAGAGAGAAAATATCTGTTTTGTTGGAAGGGAAGAGAGTGAAAGACGCAAAGTGTGTGGCTTTGGTGTGGAGGCTCCTGGGAGAGGCGTTAAGCAACAGTTATTTGTAACGTATAAAGAGAGAGCTGTTGGTTTGGTAGTTTGGTAAAACATTAGAACAACTCCGTATATTTAGTATTTCTTTCTTTATTTCTTTATATTATATCATTACACTATTAAATATTATTTCATGGGTTTATATATAACAACATGATTAGATCGTTTGAAAATAGATTGAAGTTTCAAAGTAAGTAACTAATTCGAAGAATGAACCTCATATAAAAAGATTATATATTTTTATTATTATTATTATTATTATTATTATTATTACTATTATTATTATATTACTTGCTATTCTTCCATTGTTGTTTCGGCTCGGTTATTATGTTGGTCTAGTATTGAATCGACGTGTTACACTATTTTTTGTGGGCCTTTGAGTACATTATTATTTTTAACTTTGTGCATACTTGAAAATGGCCAAAATATCCCTTCCACATAATTTTGAGGGAAAATTTTAATTGGTTGCGAAAGGGTGTGATTGAAAATTGGAAAATGATAGGACTATTTATGAGGAGGAGAATATATTATGTAATAACATAAAGGACATAGAATATATGCTTTTTATACCGTTGTGCATGGTGTTTCGTCGGTAGGTTTGTTCAATTTCAAACAAATGAATATTCAAGACATAAGAAAAATGAATATTCAAGTGGGGAAATTAAAAATTATATCGTCATCCAATCTCTTTCTTTTGCCTCCTTCTAGAATAAATAAAAGTTTATTTGTTAAACGTGCTCATTTTGGACTACTTGAATTTCTTGGTTTATTTAGTATTGTGGAGTTGTCAGGTTGATTCAATGGTCAGAAAATTATTTATATTAATTACAAATTACTACTATTATTTTCACAGTAAACTCTTTTATAAGGATTTGAAATTTTAATTTTGTCGTTTAGATTAAACCTACCGATAATGTATATCTCTATCGGATTCTATTATTTTGGAGAATAACTCTCTTTTCATCCTCTCAGTTAAACTGGTCTCTATCTACACATTTTCTATTCTTTCACTTCAAACTAATTTCAATACACATTACAAGAGTCATAATTTTTTAAAGATTCTAAAATTTGTTTGAACTTAAATTTTTATTACGAGATGTTATTACCTTTAAACTTAAATAAAGGAACAGTTATTTTATGATAAATTTAAAATATTTTTTTAATAATTATTATAAAAATATCAATTATTAAAAATTTAAGTATAAATGTAAATCTCATATTAAATGAAAATGAAAAAAAAGTTAAATAATATATAAGAAATAAATTATGACACCTTTCTGATATTTTTTTTTCTCCACTCATCTAACAAATATTATTGTAATAGTAAAGTTTAAATTCAATTTATTATTTCTTTCTTTAATTTTTTCAATAATATTAGGATATTATTCTTTCGATACAAATCATTAAAACAACAACAGGTAAAAAAACACCTAGAATAATATTTTATAGAATTTTGTATTGAAAATTAAAAAATATATTTTTGCACAAACTACTACAAATAAAAATGTTAATGGTATGTATGTCCTCGTATAATATTCTCACACTATTAAGAAAAACTAATAAATAACTTTTTTTTGTCGGCAAAACTAATAGATAAGTTAGCGAATAGAAAATTTTACGAAAATATTGTTACACTATTCTATATAAACAATTAAAATATTTAGAGAATAATGAATAAGAGAGTTGTTTACAATAGTTATTTTGTGAAAAAAAATAATTTTAACATGGACTCCACTAATAGTTCATTAAAATTAAAAGAAAAAGGCAATTATCTCCAATATTAAATATTCATCTTTAGTGCACTTACATTAAAATATTAGTTTTATTGATAAAGAATTTATGTAGGTAATTAAAATGTTCTAAGCTGTTCTATCTAATTGGTTTATAATGATTGTTAAACAATATTCTATTTCGCCTATTGGATTTATTGTTAACATTAAGATAATTATATTAGTTTGAGCATCTAATCACAATAGCACTAAAATCAAAATCAATTTATAATTTGTTGGCACTGAATCAATTTAAGATATTATTTTTATATTGAATCAATTGCTGAATTTTTGAAATTCATTTCAGTTTATCAAAAATGTTAACCAATTTTATACTATCTGTTATTTTCAACATTTTTTCTGAAGAAAAAAGAAAACCCAACTGGTAAGAATTTTTATCCTGTAAAGGAAAAATCAGTAGGTTAGTGTCTTTATATTTACATATCATTTTTTTAATTATATTAATTGCATGGATAAACTATTATTGAAAATATTTATTAATATTGTGGATCATCTTTTTAACATTCAAAGTTGATCTGGTTTTTTTTTTTCTTACACCTTTTTTTTAAAAAAAAAAAGAAACAACCTTATTAATATTTTTTTTACTACACCTAACTCTCATGATTGACTAGGTTTATCTAACAACAGGAAAACAGGGTTGTGACTAAAGTGTAGCTGAATAAAGAAGGGTTAAATGAATGTAGGCTTTGTGGAACAGTTGAACTCTGAAACATGGAAATCATGAATGTCACCTTAAAAATATGCTTAAGGTACGGAAAGAGACACCTAATTGGAGGATGGAAACTCTGTATTTCTATTGGCACATCACTTACTATGCACTTTTTCCACATGCAATGGCTGAGTGAGAGTGTTCTTAGAACACAAGTTTTGTATTTATAAAAGCAACAACATTTCAATATTAATGCTATTTATCACAAGCAAACGGCTTCACAAATCTGTTCCTTCCTTCACCTTCAAGTGATTTTTCCACAAGGTAACCCTTTTTTTTTATTTTCTTCTCCCTTTTCTTGGGTTTTTAATTAAGTAAAGCAAGTCTTTTAATACTCTTTTCTCAGGATTAAGGGGCTGATTAAGAGTGATTTGTTTGTGAGAAAAATATTTTCCATTTTGTTCTTTTAAGCTGTTAGTACTATTTCCTCAAAACTAAAAGCAGAAAAAAACGTTTACAAAAAAAATACTAACAACGGCCATATTTATTATTTTCCAGATCATGTCATGATGTAGCTAAGTTGCAGGTTTCCGAGAATTGCGATTCTCTCCAGTAGATTATTATTCCATTATTTGTCAGGCTTTTATTGTGTCGGTGACTTTCTTTTTTCACTTTATTTGTATTCTTATTTTGTTGTATTTCTTTAATGGTCTTTTTCACCTACGTACCTTCGTATTATTAGACAGCTATTAAATATGTATTTTAATCAATTAAATTTTGAAAGTGATATTTTCATTATAATTACTTTATTTGAATTTATTTTTCTTTTCTGTTATTTTTCTTTTCTTTCTTAAACTCTTCGTCGTTTATTTACTTTCTTTGCAATTATATATCAGAAAGTTCAAAATTACCATTTATTTCTATCACGTCTAAGTCATTATTAATGTTTTTTATAATTTTTATTATGTTATATCATTTTTAAAATCCTATTATAAATAATTTATTTAGTAGTTGACATTTTGAAGACTGAGATATATTATTTTAGTATTGTAATTTAGGTTTTAAAATATAAGTCGTGTGGATATAGTTAAATGGAAAATTTTATAAGATTTAAATTTTAATTCTATAATCATAAGTATAACCTTGTAATAAAGATGTTCTAATAAGTTATTATTATATAATTTTATACATTTAACTTTCCTAGTACTCATATGATATTTCTTTCTCTTTTTTTTTTTTTTTTTCACTAATCATAATATTGTAAGCATTACCAAATTAAAATCAGCATTAATTATAATAGAAACCATTTAAATATTTATTATTTTCAGAATTTTGAACCATTAAAATAAATATTTAAAAGTTTTAATCTTATGTACTTGTTGCATACAATAGCAAAACTGTTCTTTATATGATGTTTTGTAGATCTACGCATGCTTGCAGTATCATAAATAATTTTATTTTTTATATATATAAATACATGAGTTAAACTACGTACTCCAGTAAAAAAAATCGGATTCCCGGATATAAAAATAGTTAGGCTTACATTCAATTTTTTAAATTAAATTGTAACATATTTTATTGAAATGTTCTTATTTAAACAATTTTGTTGAAACTAAATAAAAAATATATGTTTAAAGTTTATTTTTTTCTTTAATAACATCTATTTTATTAAAATTTATTAACAAACGGTACAAAATTATAATTCATTATAAAAGTAAATTCAACTTACATACAAGTTTTTTTCTACTGTAAGTACGATATATCTAGTCTATTTATTTAAAATTTAAATAAGACTTTTTTTAGAAAAAAAATAAGTTTAGTCCATTATAAATTAAATTGAAATAACTCGTTATTATTAACCAGTAATCAGAATAAATCTTATCCAATTAATTCAATAAGCTAAATAATTGAATATAAATAAATTTTAAAACATTGTATTCCAGTCAAAGCTAAATTGGTCAAATTAGATTCAAATCTGACTCAATCCAACACTTGCTCAAACTTAATATTTTTTAATATCGTAAAACCTTAGAAAAATAGCAATATCATCCCATTAAAGATGTATGGAATATTTTGGTATTATAATAATAATAATAATAATAATAATAATAATAATAATAATAATAATAATAATAATAATAATAATATTTATTTATAGGTCGTTTTATATTACTCTCGAATCACAAATTATTATGAAAATTATTAATTCTACAACAATGATTTGTCAAGTCCAAAAAAATGATTTCTGAATATACATTTTAACGTAAAACCATTTTAACTGATCCTCGATATCTATTAAATTTTAACTAAAACAATGTCAGTTTATAAATAATTTTGAATGTTAATTCAGAAATAATTTTCGAATTGAATGTGTTTAAATGAGTTTTTAATATCTAAAAGAGTTGGTTATGAAATATTTTTTAAAAATTGAAGGTAATTTATTATATAAATAATTCTATTAATTTTGAAACAACTCATATTTATTAATCTATATAAAAATGATGTTATTATTGATAAGAAAGTCTCACTGTGAATGGTTTAAATAAGATATATGGTGATGATAATGATTAGTATAAGGTTTAACGGTTGGAAGGAAGTGATCTGAATTTGAATTTGACTTTATGTTTGGTGCGATATGAAGTGATGCAAATAAACGATTGGAAAGAAGACACGTCATATTCAGCCGAATGCGCATATCACGTCATACTGATTTCTTGTCTTTTTTGGTTTTCTTTTTTTAAACAAAAACAAATATTTTTTTTTGTTTAATGGTTTTAGTTTTTTATATTTTTAAATTAAAATTTTGATCTAACATTCAATTTAATACTTTTTGGATTTTAATTAATTAAATTACCAGGACATCTTAAATGGACATGCTAGAGCTCGAACTTGGTTGATTTAAATAAAATAACTGAATATATACAAATTTCACAACTGAACCAAAATTGTAAAATTTTCAAAATACGAAAACAAAAGTTGCAAAAAAATAGAGGAAGCACAATTATAAGTCAAAAAAAAAAAGGAGGACTAAAATAATAATTAAACTTTTTTATGAATTTTCATTCAAATATATAGTGTTTATTTTTAAATATTTAAGTAGAATTTGGACTTAGCCAAATTTATGTATTTAAGTATAATCTTATCTTATGAGTATAAATTTATATATTTTATGACCAATTATCTAGACTTAAGTAAAACATATTTAAGTGAATTTTAGATTTTTTGATAAAAAAAATAAAGTAAAAAAAAGATATTATGTGAAATCTTGTTAACTCCTATATGCAGATCAAATATCAAATTGACCACATATTTAAGAAATAAGATTATCCGTCAATATTATAACCTATAATGTTAATATCAGTATCAAGTTTTTTTTTTTTTTTTTTTTTTTTCTAAAAAAAATGGATAGAGAATTTTTTTTTTATTTTACGAAATTAATTTTAAAAAAAAATTAATTTTAATTTAATAAAAAAAAAAAAATAAAAATTAATTTGTTTAAATTTTTAATAAATAAATTTATCAATAAATATTTTAAACTTTAATTTTAATAAAAATATCAAGTTTTTTTTTTTTTTTTTGTCTTTCCTAAAAAAAATGGATAGAGAATTG